>OGNU01000501.1_pt1 | contig 16829 bp, 17 predicted proteins | sample 1573581 | NCBI WGS metagenome assembly OGNU01 (sample SAMEA2581992, study PRJEB24529) | metagenome | biome: Human gut stool | place: China | collected 2011 | reverse complement strand
TCAGGGAACTATAAATTTGTGTGCAGCCCTTGAAAAGGTGTACCTAAGGCTTTGGGAAAGGTTGATGACAGCGGTGTAGGTGCTAATACCAAAACCACGATCGTTATGACCGGTACACTGCAAGATCAGCCTGTAGACAACAAGGCCACTGTAGACGACCTGGCGCCGACAGGTGCCGTCCATACCAATGTCACCGGTACGGTAAGCACTGGCACCTTGAACGTAGGTGACGGCAGTTCCTCTGGAGGCACGACGGGTATCAATAATGACCTGGGCGTCAAAGACCTGGATTTCAGCAGTACCAGTGGCAGCGGCACTGTAGATGCCAGCGTCACTATCAGCAACGATACCGGGCTGACACTGGTCGGCGACGGCAGCAGTGAACTGCTGAAAGGCACCGGTTCCAATAATACTGTAACGGTAGGCAGTACCAGCGACAGTGGCAGTGCCGGTACCCTGACCCTTGGCAATGCGGCGGCAGAAAGCAGCGGCGGCACCTTGAACGCAAATGTAACCCTGCAGTCCGACAGCCAGATGACTGTAGAAGCAGGCAGCTTTACAGTCGATAAGATCACAGCTACAGAAGGAACGGTAGCTGTCAACGCAGGTGCGAACCTGACAACGATGCAAGACTTTACAGTTGGCGATGCCATTAATAATAAAACGGGTACGATAGACGCTGCCGGATCTATAACAGCCGGCAAAGTGGATTTGCAGCAGGGAACCGTAGCCGTTACCGGCTCTTTAACGGCAAATGAGCTTAGCGTCGGCACGTCCAACAAAGAAGGTACTGTCAACGCAGCCGGCACAGTAGACGTCGGCATCTTGAACCTGAACAAAGGCAATGTTGAAGTTACAGGTTCGTTAACAGCAGAAACATTGACCGTAGGGGACAGTGATGCTAAGATAGCCGTCGGCGCGGCTGACAGCGCCGGCACGCTGACCGCTGAAGACGTAAAGCTTGGCGGCGCCAGCCTCATGCTGGACCCGGCCTGGGAAGACGGCAGTACGATTCAGACAGCATCTAAAGCAGGGCTGAAATTTAACGGCAGCCAGATAGACGGAAAACTGACCGTAGGACAAAATTCAGTTTTGAGTTTGGGCACTGCGGATACCGCGAAAGCGGAAGCCGCCTTTACCGATACCGGATTGACCTGGGGGCAAAATGACATCACCGCTGCTTTGTATATCGATTACGAGCAGACAATGGACAGTACGAAAGGCGGCATCAAAGTAGACGGCAGCCTGACTCATGCAAGCGACAGCAAAGATCTTGCTGCGGCCAATACCGCAACTTTCGCAGCCGGCTCGCTGCTGATGGTCGCCGGTGACGCCGCATTGACGACTGACGGAGCATTAAAAGCAGGCGGCACGGCTACGAATACTATCAGTAATGGCAGCGCTGCGACTTTAAAAGTTGATTCCGGCGCCAAACTTTATATCGCCGATGCGCAGGCCGATAAACAATATACCATCGTCAGCGGCTTTACGAACAGCGGTAGCGCTGTTACAGACGGCGGCTGGAACGGTACGAACCTGCTGTTGAACAAACTGGTCAAGGGCAGCGGCAGCTATAGTAACGGCAGCTTTACCGTCAGCACGCAGAAAGTCAAAGCCAGCACTGCCTTGCCGGGCGTAGCTCTGCCGAATATTCTTGATGCAATGAGCTCTCAAACCGATTCGACTTATGCGGGTATCAAATATCTGAGCAATGCGATCAGCGGCCTTAATAGTAATGCGCAGACGCTTGCGGCAGTCAACTCCTTCGCCCAGGGAGCGGAAAACAGCGGCGCTACCCGCACGGGTGCTTTAGCAGCCATGGATCTGGGGACGGCGGCGCAGGAACATCTGTCCTTAGACAAGGCGGCTGCTGAACAGAGCGGCGGCTTCGGCAAAGCTGCTGTTGATACTGCTGACAACGGCAGTATCTGGGCACAATATATCCACAACAAGGACAAAGTCGATAACATGGGCGGCGTCAGCTATGACGGACAATACAACGGTGTTATCATCGGCGGCGACTTTGCAGACCGTGGCAAATACAGCAGCGGCATAGCTTTCAGTTATGGCAGCGGTGACAGCACCGGCAGCGCCTCTAAAAATGAATTTGACTTCTGGGGCCTCAGCTACTATGGCGGTATCCAAAACGGCGATACCAATCTGATTTTCGATGTCGGTTACAGCAAAACCAGCAGTGACGTCAAAGGCGTAATCAAGGCCGAACCTGACACGCAGGTCATCAGTATGGGAGTCAAAGGTGAAAAACTTATCAGCAATGGACATGGAACGAGCTATGTACCGTATGCGGGCCTGCGTTATATGAATATTGATACGGACAGCTATAACGGCAGTATCGACGGGAAGACGGCCGCTCATTACAGTACCGATAAAGCTGATTTGTGGTTGTTGCCGGTAGGCATCAGCATCAGCCATGAAAGCGTTACTGACGGCGGCTGGAAAGTGCGTCCGACAGCCGATATCGCTTATGTTTGGACTTTAGGTGATAAAAATACTGCGATGGATATTACCGTTCCGGGTGTAAATGCAACCGACAGACTTGGCTATGATATCATGGACAGCGGTTTCTTTGTAGGTAAACTGGGCCTGGAGGCTGAAAAAGGTGATTGGACTTATGGCTTAGGCTATGCCTGCCAGAAAGGCAGTCATGCTCAAAACAGCAAATTTATGCTCAATGTAACTTACAGCTTCTAAAAAACAACTTTTTCAAAATCTCTTTTTCCTGTTCACCCTTTTGTGTCCCTGTGTGGAAAGCCTGCCTTTTATCGGCAGGCTTTCTGCTTTTGCTGCGGACGTTTATTTGTAGATGCCGGGTCATATTTTATATTCGCATGATTTATGGTAAAATAAAGATACAATCAAATGGCTTGAGCGTACGGTTTCTTGCATGCTGAGAACCGTTTTTTTATTTGGAGCTTGCCTGTTATGTTTTGAAAGAAGGAAAAGTGAATTGGGATCAGTCCATAATCAGCATTTTAAGCCGCGGCTGGCGATGTTTGTCGTGGGGATATTTTTAATGACTTTTGGTATCGCTCTGTCCTGTAAGGCTGACTTGGGTACATCGCCTATTTCCAGTGTACCGTGGGTTATGAGTATGTTTTTACCTTTTAGTTTGGGTGATATTACGATCATGATGAACATTGTTATGATCCTGGCGCAGCCGCTTATTCTGAGGGCGCTTTATGTAAGGGAGCTGGTGGGCCAGCTGCTGACGACGCTGGCTTTTGGCTGCAGCATTGATTTTTCGATGGGTCTGTTGGACTGGTTTATACCGGGCAGTGCACTGGAACAATGGCTTGCTTGCCTTTTAAGTATTGTTGTCTTGGCTTTGGGTGTTTTTCTGGAGGTGCGCGCTAAAATCTTTTTAGTTGCGGGCGAAGGTGTGGTCAGTGTACTGGCGTTTGTTACTCAAAAAAAGTTCAGCCTGATCAAAAATTGTTTCGATATATCGCTGGTCACTTTGGCGATTATTATTTCCTGGGTGGAATTCGGTACATTACAAGGAGTTGGAGCCGGTACAGTAGTGGCCGCAGTTTTAGTAGGGCGGTTTGTACATTTGTATGAAAGCAGGCTGAGCTTTTTCGATCGCTGGAAAGTAGAAGCTTAAGTGGCTGCAGCTTGATTTTCCTGTAAAATATTTTAAATTTTTTGGTTTCAAAATATTTGTCTTATCTGTAAAAAATATTTTAAGTGCTTGCCAAAAAAGCAGGAACGTAGTACAATGTGGTTAGCGAAAGCTAACCTGAGCAAATTTAAATTTATGGTGCAATAAAGCGTCTGCGGCAGAAGCCGTAATGGCGCAGCGTGAACGAAAGCAGGTGTAAAAATGGCTGATTATATTATTGGCGGTATTTTAGTGGCTCTGGCAATTTTGGCACTGCGCAGCGTCTTCAAAAAAACATCTTCCGGCGGTTGTGCCGGCTGCAGCGGCTGTAATGGCTGCGGACCCAGCTGTCACGGACAGGATCAGGAAACTGCCTCCAAATAAGCGGTGGAATGGCAGACGCCTGCGGCGTCGAAGCCTTGCAGATTATTGACAAATCATTTTAAAAAGCATATAATTTGACCATAAGGTCATTGGATTTTGTATCAGCCGCAGGCGCACGCAGACGTACGTGTCCTGCGTTTTTTTGTGAAGGTGGGTTTAGTTTTATGTATCATATCGACCGGGGCGCGTGGGCCGAGATCAATCTTGATGCCGTGGCGCATAATGTGCAGATCGCCAAAAGCAATCTTGATCCCCATACTAAGCTGTGTGCCGTTGTCAAGGCTGATGCTTACGGACATGGCGCGGTAGCGGTAGCCCGCGAAGCCGAAAAGAACGGCGCTGATTTTCTGGCCGTAGCGCTGCTGCAGGAAGGTCTTGAGCTGCGTGAAGCAGGTATCAGGCTGCCTATTTTAGTGCTGGGTTCGCTGCAGCCGGGAGCTGCCAATGTTGTAGTGCAGTTTGATATCAGTCACGCCGTTTTTGACGAAGAACGTTTATATGCCCTTAACGAAGCGGCTGTTAAATTGAATAAAAAAGCCAGGATCCATATCGCTATTGATACCGGTATGCATCGGATCGGCGTACATGTTCGCGATGCGGGTGAATTTGCGGCTAAGGCCGCGGCGCTGCCTGGCATTGAGATCGAAGGAGTGTTCTCGCATTTTGCAACGGCAGATGCTGATGACAAAGCCTATGCCGCGCATCAGTTTGAACGCTTCCAGGAAGCGCTGAAGCTGATCAGGGAGAAGGGTATCAGGGTACCGCTGGCACATATCGCCAACAGTGCCGCTTTGACAGAACTGCGTGAATATCAGATGGATATGGTGCGTCAAGGTATTACTTTGTATGGTTTGCATCCTGCGCATATGAGCGATTGTTATAAAGATTTTGAGCCTGTCATGACGGTCAAATCGACGGTAAGCTTTGTCAAAAGCCTGCCTGCCGGTGCGACTATCGGTTATGGGCGTACTTATACATTGAGCCGTCCCAGTGTTATTGCCACGGTGCCGGTCGGTTATGCCGACGGCGTCAACAGACGTCTTTCCAACGTGGGCTATATGCTGGTTGGCGGCGGCAGGGCTCCTATCGTGGGCCGCGTGTGTATGGATCAGGTGATGCTTGATGTTACCGACCTGCCTCCGGTCAAAGTGGGCGACGAAGTCACCGTTTTCGGCGGCAAAGATTTGCCGATGGAACTGGTTGCGCAGTGGGCAGGTACTATCTGCTACGAGCTGGTCTGCAGCGTCAGTCCGCGGATGCCGCGCCGTTATGTGCGCAACGAAAAGTGAGTCTGCTTTAAAAACGCTTTCCCTTATTTATGGCTGCTTTTGGCTTCGGCCGGGCAGCCGCTTTTTTATTTGCAAAGGCTGTAAAAGCAGGAGGGCGTTATTTTTATTTAGGCCGCTGCGGCGGCAATATGCTACAATAATAATATAAGAATCAGTAAGGAGTGTGACTTGACTATGAACGAACAGGAATGGCAGGCGTGTGTGAACCATGTGGCCGGCGGTGAATATCCGGTCCCCCGCGGTATGATCAGCAACTATAACGACTGGCGCTGCCGCTCGACGGTGGGGCGCGCTTTATATTGGATGGATGAGGTAGAAGCCGCGATGCATGTCCTGGCAACGATACTTGATGTGGAGCCTGATATGGAGGATGCACCGGAAATGGGCCTCAGCGAAGCTGAACATAAAGTGCTGTGCCTGCGGGATATAGCTGAAATCGTTTGGAAGTTGGCCCGTAATGAGGATGCTGCTTTGAATTATCTGGATCAGGCCTATACATTGAGCCGGGCCTATAAACATCCCTTCCGCAGCGCTTCCCGCGGCGATATGTTTTATCGCCGGCTGGCGATCCTGCGTGAGGTAGGCAAAGAAGAGCAGGCTGTACAGGAAGCGGAAAAGATGCTGGAGCTGGAAGCTGGAAACAACGGTATCAATCCTTACCGTTATTTTGCCTATAAATTTTTAGCTGAGCATGAACATAATAATGGTGATGACGAAAAAGCGGCACAGCTGTTTGCGGAGGCTTTCAGGTATTATCCGGTCAGTGAAGCCGGTGAGCGTGATCTGGCCAAAGCGGCAGCGGCTGAAACAGCTGCCGACCGTTATAAGGCTTATGTATTTTGCAGCACGATTCAATACAAGCCCTGGGAAGAATTACCGCCTGCCATCATCAGGCGCGATCTGTGACGGAGGTTGCAGTATGAAAAAAGTAGTGTTATTAAGCGGCGGTATCGACAGCACCACCTGTCTGGCGCAGGCTGTGCAGGTCTGCGGTGCGGAAAATGTCACGGCGCTGTGTGTTTTTTACGGGCAGAAGCACAGCAGGGAAATGGCAGCAGCCCGTAAGGTTGCGGCTTATTATGGTGTACGTTTACTGGAGCAGGATATTGCCGGCATCATGTCCTATAGTAATTGCTCACTGCTGGCTGCCAGCAGTGAAGCCATCGAACATAAAAGCTACGCGCAGCAGCTGGCTGAGCATGGCGAAGGTACGGTAGCGACTTATGTACCGTTTCGCAATGGCCTTTTGATCAGCGCTGCTGCCGCTATTGCCATTTCATTGGGAGCTGATGCGATCTGTTATGGCGCTCATGCTGACGATGCGGCTGGACGGGCTTATCCGGATTGTACGCCGGAGTTTTATGCGGCTATGGATACTGCCATTTATGAAGGCAGCGGTAAATTGTGTCATCTGGAAGCACCGCTGCTGAATAAAAATAAAGCGCAGATAGTGGAGCTGGGACTGAATTTGGGTGCTCCTTATCAATATACCTGGTCGTGCTATGAAGGCGGCGACAGGCCGTGCGGCGAATGCGGCACCTGCATCGACAGGGCCAATGCCTTTAAGGCCAACGGCGTGGACGACCCTGCTTTATAAGTAAAAACACACCCTTTTTAAAGGGTGTGTTTTTATTTTACAGTACTTTTTCATAACAGTAAAACTGGTGCTCCATTTTACGGAACTGGATTTCACCGCAGAAATGATAGCCGTGCTTTAGAAATAGCTGTTGAGCTTTTTCGTTCAGGGCGTAGGTATCTGTTTTTAAATAACGCAGTCCCAGGCTGAGAGCGAGCGTTTCAGCCTGCTGCAGCAATTCGGAGCCGGTACCGCGGCCGCGCAGGGCCGGGTCAACTGCCATGCGATGCAGGACCAGGGCTTTTTCCGCCAAAGTCCAGCTGGCATCAGCATAAACAGCTGGTTCGGTCTGATTGATGCAGATCAGGCCGCAGATCTGTCCTTCAGCTTCTGATACAAAAAGATCGCCTTGGGTGATGTCTGCGGCAAAATCCTGTTCAGTTGGATAAACCTCGTCCCACTGGTAGTTGCCGTAAGCGTGCATTTCCCTGACCGTAGCCTGCACGATAGCCATGATCCGTGTTAAATCCTGCATAGTTGCCAAACGCAGCATCATTGCACCTCGATTCTTTGTTTTTGACCCTTTGTTTTTTGCCAGTGTGTTTCCAGATTGGCACACATTTTTTTGAACAGCCTGTTCAATTCTTTGCGTTCTGACGCTGTAAAATTTTGCAGACACAACTGCAGGCTGGTGTTTTCTTCAGTGATGATTTGATCGTAGAGCAGGAGAGCTTTTTCTGTTGGGAAAAGCTGCCAGTGCCGCTGGTCTTCGCTGCTGCGCTGCCTGTTTATATAACCGGCAGCGGTCAATTTTTGGACAGCTTTGGCAGTCGTAGATTTATCGACTTTTAATAAGAGCGATAAATCGTTTTGATTGATACCCGTATTTTCGCAGATCCGGGTCAGAAAAATAAACTGTCCCCGCTGCAGCGCCAGTTCCTTAAAATGCAGATCGTGAAGATAGTGGATCGTGCGCGCCAGCGTGCCGATGTCACGCAGCAGGTCATTATGCAGTTTTGTCATAATATTCACCGCCATATTAGTTGAACTTTCAACTAATATTATGACGTAAAAGGTTGAAAAATGCAAGCTAAATATATTATAAAAAATAATTTAATTGTTGGATTAAAACTTTCTCCACAATAAAAAGCAAAAGCTGTTAAAATATTGTTATTAATATTGGAAAATTTTGTTAATTGTGAGGTGTCTGTTTTGTTTTTAAAGAAACATTTTACGATAATAGGGTTGGCCTGTGTTTTGTCTGTGCCGGCTGTCGATGCTGGGGCCGAAGGCTTTGCGATCAACGAGTGGTCAGCTGAAGGCGTGGCTATGGGCGGAGCGCGAATGTTTGCTGAGAATGACGCCGCCAATATTGCCTACAATCCGGCGTCGATCACCAAAGTGCGGGGCGAAGCTTTTAAACAGAGTGCGGTTTATATCAGCCCGCATGGCAAATATACGGCTTATGACGCTACAGGAAAGCCTATTGACGAAGGTAAAAACGTCGTACATGCCGGTTGGGCTCCCGGCAATTACTATGTCAAACAGCTCAACGACAAAGACTGGATTGGTATAGGGTTGTTCAGCCGTTTCGGCATGATCTCAGAATTTGAACGGGATTCTAAAGTTGCATCTAATGCCTTTTTCTCTCGCTTGAACGGCGCCAGCCTGACGCCGACCTATGCCCGCAAGTTTGATAACAAGTGGAGTGCGGCCGTGGGGGCGGAAGTCAATTATGTGGGTCTGGAACTGCAAAAAAACGCGTTGGGCATTATTCCTACACAAACAAAAGGAGAAAGCTGGGCCCTGGGCTGGAATGCGGCTGCCAATTATGCTTTTGATTCTAAAAATGAGATCGGACTGGTTTACCGCAGCAAAGTGACCCATACTATGGATGCAGATTTTAGAGGTTACAGCAGCGGCATTACAGGAAGTGATCATTTTACCAAAGCGCATGGAAAAGTTACTTTGCCGGACAGCTGGGCTATTGGTTACAACCATAAATTCGATGATCGGACCCGGGTAGAACTGAACGGTACTTATACCAAATGGAGTACCTATGATGCTTTGAATATCAGTTTTGATGATCCTATGGGTATACCTGGTGGGACTATTCCAGGCAGTTATAGTCAGAAAAACTGGAGCAACGGCTGGCGTTATGCTTTGGGCGTAGAACATAAACTGAGCGATAAATATACCATCATGGGCGGTTATGCCTATGATGAATCGGTAATACCTTTTGACGGCGCCGATTTTATCGTGCCGACCGGTGCCCGCCGCACCTACAGTCTGGGCTTTCAGTACCACGATAAAAAACAGACACTTGCCATGACCTTGGGCTTTATCGATATTGATGGGTTGAGTATCAAAGGACATATGGGTGATACTTATGATACCGCCCGCAGCCATGATAACTATGCTAAAGTTGTCGGTATCAGCTATCAGCGTAATTTCTGATATAAACAGCTAAGCAAAAACCTCTTCGTTGACAGAGCTTTTTGTAACAGCAGTTCAGAAAATAAAAGAAGTTGCATTGTAAATTTGATTTAATGTAAAATTTCAGCATTGTATAATCAAGCTGAAAGGATGAGAGAAATGACAAAACGTTTGCTGATTTTAATTATGGCATTGCTTTTGGTCTGCGCTTCTTGTTTAGCTGATGAACAGGTTGTGGTGGATTCTTTTAAAGTGCATGTGCAGGATATTATGCAGCCTGTTCTCGCTACCTATAAAAAAGATGCTGTCCACATACGTTATTTTGATCCCTCTAAACATGGACTGCAGGGTTCAGGACATTGGTTCAAGGTGCGGAATCTGGAACCTGTTTATTCTTTGGATGTTAAAAAAAATGATTCTGTCATGTACCCTTATATAGGCATACTTGATGTTGAGCGATACACTGAAATATTTACAGGCAGTTATCCTACCAAAGAAGAAGCCTCCAAAGCAGAGAAATCATATCTTTCTAATGCTATGCAGCACTGGCGCTTTTACTATGGCTATCAGAACGGGAAATGGGAGAAAACAAAAGTTGAATTTTACAGAGATACTGAAAAAAGATTTATGAGTGATAAAATAACGATAACAGAATATGATGTTTTTGCAAATCGTTAGAATAAAGGTGTGTATTTGCTCTTTATAGCTAATGGAGCTGGTACGGATAGTTGATGATAATAGCAGGAATGAAAAGACGCTCTTACGGGTGTCTTTTTTTATTAGCAGATAAAAACACAATAATTTTGCTTATAAGTACGAACAAAAAACGAACAAAAGGAAATGGACGAAAAATAAAAAAACCGGGCTGAAAAAAATCAGCGCTATACTGAGGAATGACAAAGAAAACTGCTTGTCAAGCAAAATAAGCGCCTGTATCAGACTTTAAAAGTATGAGAAACAGCTTTTTGATATTAAAATGATAGTTGACAATGGTCGAGTTGGAAGAGTATAATTGTATCATAAAACGAACAAAAGTTTGTATATAAAACGCCTGCGGTCACCGTATCAAGGTAAGAAAAAAGATGTCAACGGGCGGTCGTAAAGGAAGGGAAGCAAAGATGTATATTGTAGAATTTATTTTTTTTGGCGGTTCCAGGCTTTTTCGAGAAACACTTACAAGTGTTGACGAGGTCGAGCAGTTTTTAAGAGGCTTTGACGAGCTGGAACAAAAACTTATTTATATCAATATCATCAGGAAAATTACATCATGAAAGAAGCAGAGTTTACAAAAGATGAGTTTTTACAAATGAACAGTGCTGCTGATAGAAGGGTTTATTTTTTATGCCCTTTTGATTCTAAAAATTCTATTTTATTCTAAAAACAGAGGTGGGAAGATGGATGAACAGGAACAACGCATCGAAGTGCATGCGTATTTTGTCAGGTTTAAGAGTGAATGCTATTATGCCTTGATAGTTGGGAAAAAGAGTGAAGCGCAGCAGTGGTTTGCAAAATATGCCGATGCGTCGACCTTCTTGAATACGCAGAAAATGCGGGAACAAAATGTACGCAATGCCAGAGGCAACCGGTTGATCGGCAGTGAGACAGTGATTATAGATCTGCAGTTTTGCTGTTATTACGGCATAACTGCAAAACGAAAGGAGTTTTGATATGGCCAGATATACGATAGAAGATATTATTAGTGCCGTGCAGGCAGGCGAAGTGACAGAACAGCAGGCGGCAGGAGATCTGAGCAGGTTAGGCAAGTATCAGGAAAGCTCGCAGAGCAGTAAGGAAACAAAACTGAAAATGAAACTGACATTCGTCGATTTGAGTATCGCTTCCAATAAAAATAATCCTGAAGCTGTTTTGCTGGAACGGGAAAGGCTGACGGAGCTGCTTGAACTGTGGCAGAGAATGGAAACTGCGCTGACAGCAAGACAGCTGGAAATATTGAAGGCCTATCTGCAATGCGGCAAAAACACTATGGCCGCTGCCCGCAGTCTTGGCATCAGCCAGCCGGTGATTTTTAAAACCATCAAAAGCGTGCGTCAGAAACTGCAAAATAGATTTGGTATCAGGCTGAAAGCTTTTAAAGAGATTTTGCTGCTGCCGCAAATCGCCCAGGAAGCGCAGAAAGCGCTGGGAGTGGGGCAGCCTTTCGAACAGGAAATGAAGCTGGCTGTCGGCAGTTCATGGCAGACCAGATTCGGGCGAAAGGTTTTTAAGACACAAACTGCCTGTCATATGCCCGAATATCTGCATAATACCAACTCGGATTCAGTTTGTACACTTTGCGGCAAAAAATGCAGCCGCCGCGAGATGCGTACCGAAAGACCGTTGCTGCAGCCCTGGAAAAAAGACCGGCTCGAACAGATCATTGCTGCCAACGGAGTAAGCTGAGAAGTATAAGTTGAAAAATATTTTTGATAACAGGGTATAAAAAACAGCTAAAGTTCATATATAGGTGAAGGATGAAATAATAACTGGACTTGTTTGCGCAAACACAGGCTTTGGATGAGCTTTTGATAACAGCAAAATATAAAATTGCTGTCGAAGGTCTTTGCGGTCAGCGTGCCTGGATTGGGTGGGACGGCATGCCGCTTACAACTGACCGCAGTTAGCCGGAACCGGTGCGGGAATCTGCTGCCCGGGCCGGCATTGATATTTATCAATCAACATGAGTAAAAAATAGAAATATCGATATCGATGCAGTTTACCATAATCTAAAAATTACAGCCGGCGCGCTGTAAAAGCTTAAAGGAGGTGCTTGATGCGCAATAGTTTTGATTTACTGAACGATATTTTTGACTGGTGCGCCGCCGATGAAGAAATAATGAGAATGCTGAGTGTTACGGATAACACAAATACAGACGTATTAAAGAATAAGTTAAGGCTTGAATGTCAGGCGGACGAAGCGGTAACTGCCACAGAAGTCCCCTTTATCGCTTACTATTTTACACGCGCTGAAAAGCTGGAGCATAACTGGCTGGTCAATAAAGGCGAGCTTTATGTAGATATCTATGCCGATGCGCTGTCGGAGGCGGGCCGCTTATCCAAACGTTTTCGGCAGCTTCTGTCAGGGCATGACGAGATCCTGCTCAGTTCAGAAGGTCAGCAGAGCATTAGTGCTGACGGTGTTTGCAAATATAGATTGATTTATAACCCGTTGATTGACGGAAAATAAAAATTAAGGATGGTGTTTATTAATGGCAAAAATTGATACGAAAAATTTAGTGTTGCATGGCGTCGGTGAAGCGTTCCTGCTCTCCGGTGACGGCAAAGTATCTGCAAAGCTGGGTTCTTTACAGGATATGACGATCGAAGTGACTGCGACTATGGAAGATGTATTTGGCGGCGACGGTTTGTTCCCGATTTATAACTACATTAAAGAAAAGTCTGCCAGCTTCAAATTTAAAAATGCCTGTTTCGATCTGAACGTTGTTGCGGCCTCTCAGGGTGAAGCAGTGGCTGAAGGCGCTTTTGCTTTTGGCAGTGAAGACATTGTTGTCAAAGCCAGCGATAATAAATTACTGGTAGACTCCGGTGTGGAAGTTGGATCTGTGATCGCTGTCGTAGACGGCGTTGGTCTTACCCGCGTTGAAGGTTCTCCCACTGGTACGAAAACCTTTGCTGTGACCAGTGCTGGCGTGTTGGATTTCAGCTCTGACCTTACTGCTGGTACTCAGGTGCATATCGATTATGTCTATACTGTGACTGACGGTTCTACTGTTGACATCAAAACCACTTCCGTACCCGGTTATGTGGAATTGCGCCACACCAGCCAGCCGACCGAGCTGCCTAACGGCCGCAAAGCTGTGTTGACTACCCGTGTTTATAAAGCCCGCTGCGAAGGCGGTCTTACTCTCAGCTATGCACGCGGTGAAGCGACTGCTCCTGAGCTGAACTTCAAATCTGTTGATCCGCTGCGCGGTGACAAAAAATTCGTATCTTACTCTGTAAGCTACGTCGACTAAAAACTTTACCAAAGGAAGTGCTTAAACAGCACTTCCTTTATTTTTTTAGATGAAAGAGGATGACAATGACAGAAATCAAAGACCCTTTTACAGCCTATGAAGATGTGGAATGCCGTGATGGCATTACTCGCAGGATCTATCCTGCCAAATTAAAACATAAAGATCAAATCAGAAAACTTACGCCGCTGTTTAACGACTTTGCCATTATCGACAATATTTTCAGCTTTGATACCACTGCTGAAAACGGCGGCGTTGACTATACAGATACTGCCTGGAATGCCATGCTTGATATTTTGGTGCTGGCGTTTGACGAGAAATACAAGAGGGAACAAATCGAAGAATTTTTAGATCTGGCGCTGGCCCGGCAGGTATTTGAAGTTTTCTATGATATTTCCAGTTTTAAAAAAAAGAATCTGACGACGACGGCGTAACAGAATGGAATCAGCTGTACGCCTCCATCATTCAAAACACGTCCATGACCATGCGTGATGTGATGGAGCTGTCGATACCGCAGCTTGAATATGTTTTAGCTGGCTGCAAAAAGAATAACGAAGAGATGCAGGCACAGGATTCATCGACCTATTCCGGTGCCGATGCAATCCAGTATTTGATCGATTCCGGTCAGATCGAGTAAAAGGAGGTGCATGAATGAACATAGATAAATTAGAAACTGACGGCAAGATCAGCAAAGTGAAACTCCTGCACGATTGCGCAGGTACGCTGCGTACTGCCGCAGCATTAAAAAACAGTCTTGATAAAAGCGCTGCAAGCGTGACAAAAAAGCATCAGGCACTGCAAAATGCACAGCAGCAGGATTTGCAGGGCACAAATGTAACGGCGACATTGTTTAATTATCAAAAGGCGTTGGCTGCCGCTGAGCGGCAGGCAGGTGTTTTATATAAAGAAGTGCAAAAAAACAACAATAATGATAACGGCGCATTGCTCGACAGCCTGCGTAAGACAGTGCAGGGTTACCAGCAGCTGCACAGAGAAGCAGAGCTTTTACAGGAAGCCTTTGGTTTAAATAACAGTGCTGCCAATATTGATTTTAACGACGTAGATTATTTTATTGCCAAATTACGCTGCGGAGCCGAGGAGGCAGGACAGCAGGAGCTGTTTACGTTGCTTTTTGGCGATCTGCCAGCAAAGCTGCAGGCGTTGTCAGAAATTGACTTAGGCGGCAATAAAATTACGCCGCAGATAGCTGATAAAGATACTGACGCCATGTATCTTCTAGCAGCAGATTTTCTTAATATTATGTCTGCATATGAAAAAGCTGTGCAGGAAACATTTGCTGTTGCTGATCTGTGGCGGCAGTATTATCAGGACGAAGAAACAGTCAAAGCGCTGGTGCGTGCATCGCTCAGGCTTGCTCATGTTGGCGAAATGAAACTTAAAGCCGCCGCTACGGCGTTGGCATCTGTTCTACGCCAGTATGCAGCAAAATTGCTTTCGGCTTATGATGCCGAACAAACTGCTAATGAAATAATCGACATTTGGGGCAAATTGAGTGCTGAATATGGTATGACAGCGCAGCAGCTTGCTGAAGCAAATGAACAGGCAGGCGGCATTGCTTACCGCTCTGGGATAGACTTTTCGTATTTGCAGGCGCTGTTGGTGGCCTTCATGGAATGTTCTCAGAAGCAAGGTGAAGAAGCCGGCCGTTATTTGCGGGTGCTGCTGTTGTGGATGGGAACGGCTGATGCAGCAATGCAGCTGAATAAACTAGGCGTTGACTGTTATTGCCTGGATGCACAGGGACAAAAACAATTACGCCGCTTGCAGGAGGTGATTTTAGAAGCAGCGCAGAAGCAAGCTGCTGACAAAGAGGGCGAAAAACTTTTGCCTGATATTGCTGCCGGCTGTTTTGATGCTGCCAATTTGGGAGCGTTGTTTGGTGGGTATGACTCTTTGCAGAGAAAACTGCAGACGGCATTTAGCGCGCAGGGTTTTTCAGTAGTGCAGTATAAAAAATCTGCAGCTAAGATAGAACAAAAATTACTGGCCTTGAAGCAGAAAGGTGACAAGCTGCTGGAAAAGCTGCAGCAAAGCAACACCACCGCAGCACAAAACCTGATGCTTGTACTGACAGAGCTGTTAAAGGGATTGAAAAACTTACAGCCGGAATTTGTAGCGGCCTTTCAAGGCGGTACGGAACTGCTGTTGTTATTCAAAACTATCCTGACTCTTGCCGAAGCAGAGCTGGCAGCAGACAGGCAAGGCATTGGTGCAGTCGCAAGGATGCAGGCCGGGAAAGTGAGGGGATCAGTATGGCAGTACCATTGCTGATAGCGTTAAAAACTATTGCAGAAATTGGAGCCGCAGTTCAAGCAGTGAACGGTGCTTATAATTTTTTTGAAGACAAAGTAAAGGATGTAGATAAATCACAAATTATACTGGAAACAGTACGTCGCCAAATGGCTCAATATCAGGCTGAGATGGAAGAACAGGCCCGAATTATGAAAGAGCGTAAAGCTTTTTTAGAAGCCGAGGGGCGGGATACGAGTTCAGTGGCCTATGTAAATGCCAAAACCGATTATGATAATGCCAGAAACAAATATTTTGCTACAGAAGCGCAGCTGGCCAAACTCAGAAATCAGGAAGCTACTCTGCTAGCACAGCTTAGTCATAGAGAACAGATTAATAATTATATGCCGCAGCCGTCAGCAGATTTTGGGCAAGGCTATGGCGGCGGTTATGGCATGCTGGCAGGCGCGCAAGCGGTTGATTACAATAAAATGGTTTCCGAAAACAAAAACTTTGCCGAGAGAAACCGATTGATGTATGAGGCTAAGCCAATTAATGAGCAATATATTGCCGATATGCAAAAGATAATCGACGAAGAAAATGAGTTTGGTACAACTATCGAAAAGCAGGCTGAGAAAATAGATCTTTACAATAGACGGTTGAGTGAACTGGCAGGAGAAAAAACAAAGCTGCAGGATTTCATGAAAACCTTACAGGATGATTTTGACAGTGAAATAGTAAACAACCGCGATTTAATGGATGAAATTGGATATGATATAAGTGCTAGCGATGAGGCAAAGGCTAGGATTATTGCCATAAATAAAGAAACTATCAACTCAGTTAAGGCTTTGAGTAATGTTTTAAGTTTAATGACCGAAATTGAAGGTAAGATTAAAGGTTTAGATGGAGAAAAGAACAGTGTTCAACAAAGCATAAAAGCCATGAAGTTTTCTGAAACACAGGAAGAAGAATACAGACGTGGCTTGAAGGAAATGGAAGATAAATTTTATATCCAAACTTTACAAAATGGCAAACCAAAAAACTATAATGAAGAACAAAGTGCCTATCAATTTCAAATAGATAATTTGAATCAAATGGTAGCCAAAAGAAATATTCAAATAGAAAAATGGCAGGCTGAACTTAGTGATCATAAAGACAAAAGTGATTTCACTGCATATCATCAGACAGAAGCACTTTTAAATAATGAAATAAAACTGCGTGAAGAAAATTTAGCAAAAGTGAAAGAAATAGAAGGGCAAAAAAATGCTCAAATACTTAATGGACTGAGTGATCTTGCTATT
>OGNU01000489.1_pt1 | contig 17118 bp, 15 predicted proteins | sample 1573581 | NCBI WGS metagenome assembly OGNU01 (sample SAMEA2581992, study PRJEB24529) | metagenome | biome: Human gut stool | place: China | collected 2011 | reverse complement strand
TAGAAATAGGTAAAAACACAGCGTTTTATATTACTTTGAAATTTAAATTTATTGAATTTATGCGAATTTTTACCCTTTTCAAAATCGTCAAATTATGATACTATAATTTTACTTTAAAAGAGGGATATTTATGAAAGAAGCAGCAAACGCATATCCGGAAGTGCATAAATTTTTGCAGTACCTTGCAGTGGAAAAAAATACTTCTGCGCTTACGGTAAAAAATTATGCGGCAGATATAGACATATTTGCCGGATTTTTAAAAACACGTTATCCCGGCGGCTTTAACTGGCAGGAAATAAACGTGCTGGATATCCGTTCCTATCTGGCTGACATGAACGGCAAAAAATATGCGCGCACAACCATTGCCCGCAGAATATCCGCTTTGCGTTCTTTTTATAAATACCTGCAAAGAGAAAACAAAGTAAAGCAGAATCCTTTTGTAAAAGTGCGGACGCCGAAACTTGAAAAACACCTGCCCGTATTTTTGGAGGAGTTTGAAGTTAACGAGCTTTTGGAACTGCCCGATACAACAGGCGAACTGGGCCTGCGTGACCAGGCAGTGCTGGAACTTTTGTATGCCACCGGCTGCCGTGTTTCGGAGCTGGTAGGGCTTACGCTTGATACGATTGACCTTGGCAATATGTTTGTGCTGCTGCACGGCAAAGGCAATAAAGACAGGCTGGTGCCTATTGGCCATACCTGCCGCGAAGCTGTAGAAAAATACCTTAACGGGGCAAGGCAGGCCTTAATGGCACGCTATAACGCCGCACCGCACGATAAACTGCTGGTTAACCGCCTGGGCGGGCCGCTTACGGACCGCAGCGTACGCCGCATACTTGATAAATATATTAAAAAGCTGGCCTTAAGAAAAAATGTTTCGCCGCATACAATACGGCATACCTTTGCCACTCATTTGCTGGACCACGGTGCGGATTTGAGGGCGGTGCAGGAGCTTTTGGGCCATGCTAATCTGTCAACTACTCAGATTTATACGCATGTAACGACGGAGAGGATTACTTCTGTTTATGAGAAGAATTTCCCGCGCGCGTAGATTGGAGGGGCTATTGTGGAACTTTTAGAAAAAACAAGAAAAATCAACAAATTGCTTCAGCGCGGTGAGAAAGTGGAATTTAATGCCATTGCCCGCCTGCTGAAAGACGTTATAGTGGCCAATGTCTATATTGTTGGCCGTAAGGGCGGCATTAAAGGCTATGCGCTGCTTGACGATTTTGAATGTGATATTATGCGCGAGCAGGTGCTTGATGTAAAGCGTTTTCCTCCGTCTTACCTTAATTTTATAATGGAAACAAGGGAAACTGTTTCCAATATCGGCCATGTAAACGAGGAATGTTCCTTTTTGAAGGGCACCAAATGCTATTTTGGCGACAAGCGTACAACAATTGTGCCTATTTACGGCAATGGCGAACGTATCGGCACTTTAATTGTTGCTAAGTATGACCGTGAATTTAATGACGAAGATTTGCTGCTGGCCGAATACGCGGCGACTGTTATCGGCGTTGAAATTCTGCACGAGCGTGCAGCGCGCGTGGAAGAAGAAGCACGTAAAAAAGCCATGGTGCAGATAGCATTCTCAACACTTTCGTTTTCGGAGCTGGAGGCCATCAACAGCATTATGGAAGCGCTTAGCGGCACGGAAGGGCTGCTTGTTGCTTCCAAAATTGCCGACAGCGTTGGCATTACGCGTTCCGTTATTGTAAACGCATTAAGAAAGTTTGAAAGCGCCGGTTTGATAGAAACAAAATCCCTCGGCATGAAGGGGACTTATATACGCGTTAAAAACGAGTTTTTACTGGACGAACTGAAAAAAGAACATAACTAACAGCAGTGGTAGTATGCCAAAGGAGGCTGAAAATATGGAAGAAGCAGTTTTGTTTAGTGTTGAAAACCATGTAGCAACCATTACGCTGAACCGCCCGAAAAGCCTGAACTCCATGAATGACAAGCTGATTGACGGTTTGCACGAGGCTCTTGACAGGGCAGAGCAGGATGAAGAAATACGCTGCGTAGTGCTTGCCGGCAGCGTCAAGGCCTTTTGCGCAGGCGGCGACCTGCCGTTTTTGGAGGCATTGCCCGATGCCGGTGCCCGCCGTGCCTTTATTATTAAAGTGGGCGCGGTTGCCAAACGCATTACAACCATTGATAAACCGTTTATTGCCATGGTTAACGGCGTTGCGGCCGGTGCAGGCGTTAATTTGATGCTGGCCTGCGATTTGGTATATGCCGCTGATACTGCCCGTTTTGCGCAGAGCTTTGCCAAGGTTGGCCTGATACCCGATTGCGGCGGTCTGTACTTTTTGCCGAAAGCAGTTGGCGTACACCGCGCCAAGGAACTGATGTTTACCGCCGATTTGATTGACGCCGCTGCGGCAGAACGCTTCGGCATGCTGAATCATGTATGCACGGCAGAAGAACTGCCGGGCGAAGTTTATAAAATGGCGGCAAGGCTTGCTGAATCGGCACCGCTTTCGCTGGCGCTGATTAAAAAGTATGTTAACAACACTGCCATGAGCCTTGACGATGTGCTTGATACGGAAGCTGTAGCCCAGACTCTCTGCATGGCAACGGAAGATTGCCGCGAAGGCATAGCCGCTTTTAAAGAAAAACGCGCACCGCGTTTTACCGGTAAATAAAATATTTGCAAAAAACGGGGCTGCCTGTTACAGTCCCGTTTTCTTTTTTACAAAAATACGTTATAATAATATTATTGTTTAGTTTGTTTTAGTGGAGGGTTTTATGTTTGATTTTAGTTCGATGATTTATACGGTACCGGCACTTTTAATTGCCATTACCATACATGAGTATGCCCATGCCCTTACGGCAGATGCCATGGGTGACCCTACGCCGCGTTATCTTGGGCGTTTAACCTTTAACCCTCTGGCGCATCTTGATATTTTGGGCGCAATAATGCTGGCCTTGTTCCATTTTGGGTGGGCAAAGCCGGTTGCCATTAACCCCAATAATTTCCGCAACAGGCGCGAAGGCATGATAAAAGTATCTCTGGCAGGGCCTGCGGCTAATTTGTTTTTATGTTTTTTATCAGTGTTGATAATGGCAATTATGAATAAAATGCACATTTTAACACCAGGCGTAAGAATGTTTTTGCTGTGGACTATGCAGTATAACGTATGGTTTGCCTTTTTTAACCTGCTGCCCATACCGCCGCTGGACGGTTCACGCCTGCTGGATGAATTTTTGCCGCCGCAGACTGCATACAAATATAACAGTTTTGTAGGGCGTTACGGTTTTTACATTCTTATAGCCCTTGTGGCAAGCGGGCTTATCAGCTATATTATTACGCCGTTTGCTCTGGCTTATTTAGAGCTCATCAACACTGTTTTAGGAATATTTTTCTGATATTAACGAAGGGATTGCCGCCATATTGGCAGGGCTTAAAGGCCGGGCAGTATAATTTATGGCAGATTTATCTTTAAAAGTCAGTGATTTTGAAGGCCCGCTGGACCTTTTAATGCACCTTATCGAAAAAGATAAAATAGATATTTACGATATTCCCATAGCGGAAATTACCGAGCAGTACATTGCTTATTTATCCGCCATGGCGGAATTTGACATGGAAATTGCCAGTGAGTTTCTGGTAATGGCGGCAACGCTTCTGCAGATAAAATCGAGAATGCTTTTGCCGAAGCCTGCGCCAGAAACTGACGAGGAAGAAGCAGACCCGCGTACCATGCTGGTGGAGATGCTGATTGAGTACAGGCGCATTAAAGCGTGTGCGGCAAAACTTACCGAAATGAAAACGGCGGCGGAGCGTTACGTTTACCGCAGGCCGCTTGCAGAAGGCAGGATAAACCGCAGTATTGCGCAGTATCAGGCGGGTGACTTGGTAAAAAGCCTGCTGGCGCTTTTGGCTGCCGGGCACGAAACCACGGCTTTTATTGAGCGTCAGGAGTTCAGCGTACAGGAAAAAATGGCAGAGATTGTCAGCCTGCTTAAGCGCCGTTTAAACGGTGTGGAATTTAAAGAGGTTTTCAGCAGCACCGGCTCGCGCAGTGAAAAAATAGCCGGATTTTTAGCGCTTTTGGAGCTGCTGAAGCTGAACATTATAAATATAACGCAGACGGAGCCTTTTGCGCCGATATACATATTCCTGCACTGGGAGGGCGAAAACAATGTTTCATGAATATTTGCAGGGCTCTCTGGAGGCTTTGCTGTTTGCGGCAGGCGAGCCGCTTACGGTAGCACAGATTGCCGGTATTATGCAGCTTGACAAGCCGCAGGTGTGGGAACTTTTAACCATGCTTGAAGAAAGTTACAATGAAGAAAACCGCGGCTTATGCCTGCGCAAAGTGGCGGGCGGCTATCAGCTGTGCGCCAAGCCCCAGCATTATGCCCTTTTAAAACAGCTGGAGCGCGTGCAGGAAGTAAAATTGTCGGCAGCGGCAATGGAAACTTTGGCCATTGTTGCGTTTAAGCAGCCGGTAACGCGCGGCGAAATGGAAGCTATCCGCGGTGTTAAGGTGGACGGCGTTGTAAATACGCTTCTGGAATACGGGCTTATCTGCGAGGCAGGGCGCAAGGAAGCGCTCGGACGCCCTATTCTTTACGCAACGACAGATAAATTTTTGCTTACTTTCGGGCTTAATTCACTGAAGGATTTGCCTGCTTTGCCGGATGAGGAGAGCAGCGGGCCTGAACAGATTTCGCTTTTGGACAGCCTGAAAGATACAGACAGCAATATACAAAACGACGGAGTATAATACATGGAAGAACGATTGCAGAAAGTGCTGGCGGCAGCCGGCGTTGCTTCGCGGCGCGAAGCCGAAAAATATATACTTGGCGGCAGAGTGAAGGTTAACGGCAAAGTCGTTAAAGAACTCGGCACCAAGGTTGACGAAAAATGCTTTATTACCGTTGACGGCAAACCCATTAAACGTGAGCGTAAGGCATATTATTTGTTTTACAAGCCGCGCGGAGTGGTAACAACCATGAGCGACCCGCAGGGCAGGCGTACCGTGGCCGATTATGTTAAGGATCTGCCGCAGCGCGTGTTCCCCGTTGGCAGGCTTGACTACAATACGGAAGGGCTTTTGCTTTTAACAAATGACGGTGCGCTGGCGCAGGGGCTGATGCACCCGAGCCGCGAGGTAAACAAAACTTACCGCGTGGGCGTGCCTGGCATTGTGCCGCAGGAAAAGCTCGATTTGCTGCGCCTTGGCGTTAAACTTGATGACGGAATGACGGCGCCTGCCGTTGTAACGCTTCTGGAATATGACCACGAAAGAAATATGACATATTTTGATATTACCATACATGAAGGGCGTAACCGCCAAATCCGCCGTATGTGCGATTATATCGGCTTTCCGGTGCGCAACCTTAAACGCATTAAGTTTGGCACGCTCAGCTTAAAGGGTTTAAGCAAGGGCAAAATGCGCGAACTTAACGAGGACGAGGCAGAAACTTTAAAAAAGGCGGCAAAGCTTAATGGCTAATGTACTTGTTATCGGCGGCGGGGCTGCGGGCCTTTTGGCAGGCATTGCCGCAGCACAGAGCGGCGCCAAGACCATAATTTTAGAAAAAATGCGCCGCCCCGGCAAAAAAATACTTATTACCGGCAAGGGGCGCTGCAATATTACAAATAACTGCGATTTGCAGGAAATTATTAAAAACATACCCGGCAACGGCCGCTTTTTAAACAGTGCGCTGCGCCGCTTTACCAATCAGGATATTGTGCAGCTTCTGGAGGATAACGGCCTGCCTACCAAGGTTGAACGCGGCGGCAGGGTGTTTCCTGTAAGCGATAAAGCTGCTGACGTTGTTGACACTCTTGTTAAAATTTATAAAAACTATGGCGGCAGGCTGCTTACAGACTGCAAAGTAAAAAGCATTACGGCAGAATTTGGCAAAATAACCGGCGCTGTAACTGCCGACGGGCAGAAATTTACGGCCGATACCGTTATTCTGGCGGCAGGCGGGTCATCTTACCCGGGTACCGGCAGTGACGGCAGCGGCGTGAAACTTGCCAAAGCATTGGGGCATACCATTGTACCTCTGGCACCAAGCCTGGTTCCGCTTGAAAGCGATTCGCCCTACATTTCAGGATTGCAGGGTTTAAGCCTGCGCAATATAGAAGGCACCGTTTATGCGGACGGCAAAAAAATAGGCTCGGAGTTCGGTGAAATGCTCTTTACGCATTTCGGCGTATCGGGACCGATAATACTTTCGCTTAGTAAATGTGTGGCGGAAGCCTTTGCCAAAGGCGCGCAGGAGATTGAACTTGCCATTGATTTAAAGCCTGCACTTGATAAAGACAAGCTGGACGCGCGGCTGCAGCGCGATTTTACGCAGTACAGCCGCAAGCAAATGCCCAACGGCATGAAGGATTTGCTGCCGCAGAGGCTTATTGCGCCGGTGCTGGACCAGGCGTTTATTGATGAAGAAAAATTTGTCAACCAGCTTTCGCGCGCAGAACGCCGCCGCCTTGTGGATGTTTTAAAAGCATTTACGGTACCCATTACCGGCACAAGGCCGATAGCGGAAGCTATTGTAACGGCAGGCGGCGTAAGCCTGAAGGAAATAGACCCTAAAACAATGGAATCCAAATTAATAAAAGGGCTGTTTTTTGCGGGCGAAGTAATGGATATCGACGGTTATACGGGCGGCTACAATTTGCAGGCGGCGTTTTCCACTGGTTATGCCGCAGGCACCTTTGCCGCACAAATATAAAAACAGGTGGGGATAAAATGAATGCACAAAAACCGGTAATTGCCATTGACGGCCCGGCCGGTGCCGGAAAAAGCACCATAGCCAAACTGGTCGCAGGCAAACTTGGTTACATTTATATTGATACCGGGGCCATGTACCGCTCCGTAGCGTGGAAGTTTCTGCAAACGGGCAAACCGTTCAGCCCGGAGCTTGTTGAAAAACTGGCGCAGGAAATGGTAATTACTTTTAAGCCCGAAGCAAACGCCAACCGTGTTTTCGTTGACGGCACGGAAGTTACGGAAGCAATCCGTTCTCCGGAAGTAACGGCCGTTGTTTCCAAAGTATCAGCCGTGGGCGGCGTGCGTGCGGAAATGGTAAACCAGCAGCGCCGTATGGGCGAAGCCGGCGGCGTTGTTATGGACGGGCGTGACATTGGCACCGTGGTATTTCCTCATGCACAGGTAAAAATATTTTTAACGGCCAGCGTTAAGGAACGTGCTATGCGCCGCTATAAAGAAATGCTTGCCAAAGGCGAAAAGGTTAATTTGGCAGAACTTGAAAAACAAATCGCTTTCCGCGACAAGCAGGACAGCGAACGCGAAATTGCTCCGCTTAAACAGGCCGACGACGCCGAGTTTCTTGATACTTCCGACATGACAATAGACGAAGTGGCAGAGCATATTTTAAAAGCAGTACAGGAGAAATAAGATGCTGTATTCATTTTTGGATGTTGTACTGGGAATTTTGTTTAAAATTTTTCTGCGGCTTGAAGTACACGGCGCGGAAAATATTCCCAAAACAGGCCCGCTTGTTATAGCAAGCAACCATTTAAGCCTGCTCGACCCGCCTGTTATAGGCGTTGCAGCACCGCGCAAGGTGCATTTTATGGCCAAGCGCGAACTTTTTGTGCCGGTGCTCGGCTACATTTATAAAACTCTGGGCGCGTTTCCCGTTAACCGCGGCGGTGCGGACAGGGCGGCAATCAAGCATGGCATTGAAATTTTGCAAAGCGGCGAGGTGCTGGCGATATTCCCCGAAGGGACGCGCAGCAAAACCGGGCAGCTTGGCAAACTGGAGCCGGGCGCGCTGATGATGGCCGGAAAAACCAGCGCCGTTATTGTGCCGACGGCAGTAAGCGGCACGGATATTAAGCGCTGCGGCAGGCTGTGGCCAAAAGTTGTGGTAAAATTCGGCACGCCGGTGCCTTTTCCGCCGGTTGGCTTAAATAAAGAGGTTTTGCAGGATTTGACAGATAAATTAACGGCAGACATAAAAGCTCTGCAGGGAGTGAAGTAACATGCAGGTGTTTGTGGCAGAGCCTTGCGGCTTTTGCTATGGAGTTAAGCGCGCTGTGGATATGGCGCGCGGCGAGTGCGGCAAAGAAACGCACGCGGCAACTTTGGGGCCGCTTATACATAACCCGCAGCTTACAGCGGAACTGGCAGCAGGAGGAGTAAGCTGCTGCGACAGCCTTGACAGCTTTGAAAAAGGCGATACGGTTATTTTCCGTTCGCACGGAGTTGGGCCTGAAGTTTACGCCGCTGCGGAAGAAAAAGGGCTGAATATTATTGATGCAACCTGCCCGCATGTGCGCGCAGCACAGTTAAAAGCAAAAAAATTGGCCGACGAAGGATATTTTGTTATAATTATCGGAGAAAAAAATCATCCTGAAGTAAAAAGTATCTCGGCATGGGCAGGAAAAAATGCTATAATAGTAGAATATAATAAAGATATTGCCGGTATACCCGTTGCAGATAAATATGGAGTTACGATTCAGACTACTTTTGAACTGGCAAAATTTGAAGAACTGCTTGCCGGAATTCAAAAAGAAAGGCCGGGAGAGTACAAAATAGAAAAAACTATCTGTACGGCAACAAGCGAGCGTCAGAACGCCGCGAGAGAACTTGCGGGAAAAGTTGATGCATTTATTGTTATCGGTGGTAAAAACAGCGCCAACACAAGACATTTATATGATATTGTGTCTGCACGCTGTAAAATTGCATACCACATCGAAACGGCTGCGGAATTAAAACCGGAAATGTTTCGTGGTTGCACCAAAATTGGCATAACGGCCGGTGCTTCGACGCCGGACCGATTAATCAAGGAGGCTTTATTTGTAATGGAAAACATGGAAAACATGGAATCTTTTGAAAGTATGCTGGAGCAGAGTTGGGAAAACAACGACATTTATCCCGGCAAAATCGTGAAGGCTACTGTTATTCAAAAAGATAAGGATGAAGTTTATGTAGACTTTGGCTATATGAAAGAAGGCGCCATCGCTTACAGCGAATGGGCTGCCGGAGATCCTGAAGAAGTAGCAAAAACAATTAATGTAGGCGACGAAGTTGAAGCAAAGGTTATTCCCGGCACTTCCAAAGATGATTTTGTACGCCTTTCCAAAATCCGCGCTGAGCAGGACGCAGCATGGAAAAACGTTCCCGAGCTTGCTGAAGGCGAAAAACGCCCGGCAACCGTTAAAGTTCTGCGCGTAATTAAAAACCGCCAGAAAAACATTGTAGGCCTTGCCGTTGCAGTTGAAGGCGTTGAAGGCTTTATGCCCGCATCCCACGTTGAACTGAAACGCGTTGAGGACTTTACTCCGTATATCGGCCAGGAACTGGAAGCAGAAATTATTGAAGTTGACACTGCTAAAAAACGCCTGGTAGTTTCCCGCCGCGATTTGCTGCGCGCTGAACGCGAAGCAAAAGCACAGGCATGGCGCGAAGCAAAAGCTGCCAGAGCTGCAGAACGTGCAGCAGCACGCGAAGCTGCTGAAGAAGAAGCATACAACAGCGTTGAAGAAGGCCAGGTTGTACCGGGCAAAGTTTTGCGCATTGCTGATTTCGGTCTGTTTGTTGAAGTAGGCAAAGGCCTTGTTGGTCTTGTTCACAATACAGAACTTTCCTGGGACCGCAACGTAAAAGCAAGCGATTTCGAACCCGAAACCGAAGTTACCGTTCTCATTAAGAAAATTGACCGCGAAAACAAACGCGTTGCCCTCAGCATTAAAGCTACTCAGGAAGATCCCTGGGTAACCGAAGCAAACGCACTTCCGGAAGGCGCTATCGTTAAAGGCATTGTAACACGTTTCCTGCCTTTCGGCGCTATCGTTAAAGTAACCGACAGGGTAGAAGGCCTTGTACACGTATCCGAAATTGCCGATACCCGCGTTGAAAAACCGGAAGATGTTCTTGAAGCAGGCCAGGAAGTTGTTGTTAAAGTTATCAAAAAAGATATGGAACACAAAAAAATCGGCCTGAGCATTGCCAAAGCTGCCAAAGAAAAAGAAAAAGCAGAATACAGTGCTTATCTTAACAACAAACCGGAACTGACTCTTGACCTTTCCGAACAGCTTGAAACTTTAAAATAATTTTACGGTGGTAATTAATGTCGCGTGAACAGAGGAAACTTGACCATATCAAATATGCGCTGAAGCTTGGTGACGGACCGCTCACCAACGGTTTGGAGAATGTACATTTTGTACATAACTGCCTGCCGGAGCTTAACCCGCAGGATATAGTCCTTTCCTCACAGTTCGGCGGCATTTTCTTTTTATCTCCGTTTTTAATCAACGCCGTTACGGGCGGGGCAGACGCCGTTACGGAAATTAACAGGCGGCTTGCGCGTGCGGCAAAAAAAGCGGGTGCGGCAATAGCGGTAGGCTCGCAGTATGGTTCTGTTAAAAATAAAACCAACTACCAAAGCTACGAGGTTGTGCGCGAGGAATACCCGGACGGCATTGTTTTTGCCAATACCAGCGCGCTGGCTACGCCGGAAGAAGCTCTGGAGGCTGTGCGCATGCTTGACGCCGATGCCTTGCAGATACATTTAAACCCTGCACAGGAACTGATTATGCCAGAAGGCGACAGGGATTTTAAAGGCCTGTTTGCCAATATGCAGCGCATACTTGATAAATGCCCTGTGCCCGTAATAGTTAAGGAAACCGGCTGCGGCATGGCGGCGCGGCAGGTTAAGCAGCTTTTAAAAGCGGGCTTTACCTGTTTTGATGTCGGCGGTGCAGGCGGTACAAATTTTCCGGCTATTGAAGCGGAACGCTACGGCGGCACGGCGCTTTTAAACGGCTGGGGGCTTAATACGGCCCAATCGCTTTTGGAAGCGGGCGGAGTATGCGGCAGCGAAGGTTATATTGCAGCCTGCGGCGGCATACGCAGCGGTTTAGACGCGGCAAAGGCACTGGCGCTTGGCGCGGATATAGCTGGCATGGCTGGCAATGTGCTGGAAGCGGCTGTAAACAAAGGCGAGGACGCGGTGGCAGAAATAATTTTGCAGGCCGAAGAAGAACTGCGCATGCTGATGCTGTTAACGGGTTCTTCCGATATCAAAAGCCTGAGGACAAAGCCGCTGTATTTTACAGGCAGCCTGCTTGATTTTATGCAGTGCCGAGGTTGGGAACCTGCGGAAGTTGCCCGCTCAAGAAGATAAAAAATAAAACGGTATAACATTTTGTTATACCGTTTTCTGTATTATAGTTTTATTTAAGATACTTTTATTAAAATTTAGATGTAGTTGCAGCATTTAGGTCCGTAAATTTTGCTCATTATTCAATCGCAAAATTTGGGCAGCTTCGCTGGCACAATTATTGCCATCGTTATCACTCGGCACTAATTGGCGCTCAGCCAATAAAAAAGAAGCCGAATACCAAGGTATCAGGCTTCTTTTATAATCCGTAACAATCAGATAGCGCGGTTAACTTTACCGGAACGCAAGCAACGGGTGCAAACGTTAATACGTTTTACAGAACCGTTTACAACGGCTCTTACTTGCTGAATGTTCGGTTTCCAAGCGCGTTTAGAATGTCTATTGGAATGGCTGACGTTACAACCAGCTTGAATACCTTTGCCGCAAACTTCGCAAATGGATGCCATGAGTCCCACCTCCTTAACGTAATTCCAGCATCAGTTACAAATTTAACAGAAGTATCATACCATAGAATGAAATTAAAAGCAAGTTATTTTTAGATTGGCAGTGTGATTTTATGTGGTGGCAGGAGCCAATTACAAAATTAAAGGGTATCGGGCCTAAAAAAGCGGCAGATTTTGCCAATTTAAACATTTTTACCATTGGCGATTTGTTGAACCGTTACCCCCGTACTTATGTAGACCAGAGCAAAGTTAAAACAATAGCGGAGCTTACAACAGACGGAGAAAAGCAGCTGTTTTGCGCTGAGGTTTACCGCGTGGCGGACAGAATATCGGCCAGGCGCATGCGTTATACGCTGGTAACGCTGAAAGACGCTACCGGTTTTGCAGAGCTGTATATGTTTGCGCATCAGCGCTTTCAGACGCGCAATTTTAAGCCGGGCACGCAGCTTTTGGTGGACGGCAAGGTGCAGCCGGGGCGCGGCGCAAAAATGATAACGGATGCTTACGTGCAGATTTTAAAAGACGGCGAAAGCGCTTCTGCACCCGGTATTTTGCCGGTGTATGCTTTAAGCGGCGCTCTGACGCAGCAGAATGTGCGTACAGCCGTTAAAACGGCTCTGGCCATGGCAGAAGACTACCTGCCGGAATCGCTGCCGCAGGAGATAATTAACGCCAAAAAATTGCCTCCGCGTTTTGAAGCCGTTAAAAACATTCATTTTCCTGTAAGTTTTGCGGAACTTGCCCGGGCACGCAGCCGTTTTATTTTTGAAGAACTGTTTTTATTGCAGTGCGGGCTTTTGTATTACCGCAGCAGGGTAAAAAGCACGCGCAGCGGCATAAAAATGGCGCCTGACGGCACGCTTTTGCAAAAAGTGCTGGCGCAGCTGCCTTTTAATCTTACGGAAGCGCAGCAAAAAGCATGGCAGGATATAAGCCTTGACATGCAGGATAAAAAGCCCATGCACAGGCTTTTGCAGGGCGATGTTGGCAGCGGCAAAACCGTTGTATCGGCGTTGGCGCTTGCCAAGGCTGCGGAAAACGGGTATCAGGCCTGCATTATGGTGCCGACGGAAATTCTGGCCCAGCAGCATTACGAAACTTTGCAGGCATTTCTGGAGCCTGCCGACATCAGCTGCGGGCTGTTAACCAGCAGCGTTAAGGGTGTGCGCCGCCGCGAACTTTTGGAAAACCTTGCAGCAGGCAATTTGCAGGTGCTTGTCGGCACGCATGCTTTAATACAGGATGACGTTATTTTCGATAAACTCGCGCTCGTCGTTACGGATGAACAGCACCGCTTCGGCGTTGAGCAGCGCGCCAAACTGGCAAATAAATCGGCCTACGAGCCGGATGTTCTGGTTATGACGGCAACGCCGATACCGCGAACACTGGCGCTTACGGTGTACGGTGATTTGGATGTTTCGGTAATGAAGGGCATGCCGCCGGGAAGAAAGAGCATAAAAACGCTGTGCTATACCGGCGACAAGCGGCGCGAGGTTTACGCAGGCATGGTGCGGCAGATTAAAGCCGGGCATCAGGCATATATCGTCTGTGCGGTTATAGAGCCGGGTGAAATGCCGGGCGTGCGCGCAGCAGCGGAAGTTTATGAAGAATTGCAGCGCACTTTTTTAAAGGATATACCCTGTGCACTGCTGCACGGCAAAATGAAGCCTGCCGAAAAGGAAGCGGTGATGGAAGATTTTGCCGCCGGTAAAATAAAGGCGCTTATCAGCACCACGGTTATAGAAGTTGGCGTTAACGTGCCAAATGCCACGCTGATGATAATTGAAAACGCCGACCGTTTCGGACTTGCCCAGCTGCACCAGCTGCGCGGGCGCGTAGGGCGCGGTGAGGCACAGTCTTTCTGCGTGCTGCTTACTGATTCTGACAGCCCGGAAACACTGGCGCGCCTTAACGTGCTGCATACATCAAACGACGGTTTTTACCTTGCCGAGCAGGATTTAAAACTGCGTGGTGCGGGCCAGCTTTTTGGCCTGCGGCAGCATGGCTTGCCTGATTTATATATTGCTGATATACTTCAAGATACAGATGTTTTGATAGAAGCGCGCGCCCTTGCCAAAAAAACGCTGGCAGACGCAGGACAGACGGCGGAAATTACCAAAGTTCTGGACGCGCAGTTTGACGAACGTTTTAAACGTATATTCAATTCGTAACGGAGGCCCCAATGCCGGAAGAAAAATGGTATCAAAACCCGGAAAAAGCATCACAGGCGGCTGCGGTAATTATTTTAGCCCTGGCCGCTTTGTTAACGTGGCTGTTTGCCGGTGAAGAAGTAAAAAAAATGTTTGCCCTGGCCGTCAGCGGCGATGTGGAAGCGCTGGCTGCGTATTTCCGCTCTTTTGGGGCGTGGGCAATGCTTATCAGCTTCCTGCTTGATGTATTAATCAATGCGGGCAGCATTTTCCCGTCCATCTTTATTTCTACCGCCAACGGGCTTATTTTCGGTTTGCCGCTGGGCATTTTAATTTCGTGGCTGGCAGAAACAACCGGCGTTGTTATCAGCTTCTGGCTGATGCGTTATCTGTTCCGCGGCGCCGCCGAGAAAATGATTGCCAAAAGCCCGATGCTGATGAAAATTGACGATTTGAGCGGGCGCAAAGGGCTGCAATGGATGGCGGCTGCAAGAATGCTGCCGTATTTTCCGTCCGGAATTTTGACGGCGATTGGCGCTGTAAGCAAAATTTCCACGCGCGATTACATTATTGCCAACCTTATAGGCAAATTTCCTTCAACGGCGCTGGAGGTTGTGATAGGGCACGATATTGTTAATTTTCAGCAGCACAGCGAACGCCTTGCCGCGCTGGTAACCGTGGCAATACTTATTTTTGCCGCTTACAAATATTACTACAAAAAATAATTGTTTTCTTTTAGCACACTGTTGTGTTTTCTTTGGCTGTAAGGTATAATTAAACCAGCAGTTATTTTAAAGAAGATTCAAAAGGAGGCAGCTATGAGCAAACACCAATTTACGGATATCCGCGTTGCCATCGAGCCGGATAATCCTTCCATCCAGCGTCTGGAGTTTAAGTGCATTAAATGCGGAAACTGCAAAACCGTCTGCACCGATTATATCGGCGTATGCGGAACTTATGACCTTAAGGCAACGGGTGATAAGCCTATCTGCATTAACTGCGGGCAGTGCGCCAATGTTTGCCCGGCAGACAGCATTACCGAAAAAATAGAAGCGTATCAGGTAATGGCGGAAATCCGTGATGAGGATAAAATTGTTATTTTCAGCACTTCGCCTTCCGTGCGTATTGCTTTGGGCGAAGAATTCGGCATGCCCGACGGCAGCTTTGTTGAAGGCAAAATGGTTGCGCTTTTGCGCAGGCTTGGCGCAGATTATGTGCTTGATACCAACTTTGCCGCCGATATGACGATTGTGGAAGAAGCGAGCGAGCTTTTACAGCGCATTACCGAAGGCAATAAGCCGCTGCCGCAGTTTACCAGCTGCTGCCCGGCGTGGGTTAAATTTGCAGAAACCTATTATCCAGAAATGCTGCCGCATATTTCCAGTGCCAAAAGCCCTATCGGCATGCAGGGGCCAACCATTAAAACCTATTTTGCAAAAAAAATGGGCATTGACCCGCGCAAAATTGTTAACGTGGCAGTTACGCCCTGCACCGCCAAAAAGTTTGAAATCCGCCGCGGCGAGATGAATGCGGCCGGGCGTTACCTTGGCATTGAATATATGCGCGATATGGACTACGTTATTACCACGCGCGAACTGGCAATGCTTGCCAAAGACGAAGGCATTGATTTTGCCGCGCTTGAGGATTCTGCCTATGATGATTTAATGGGGCAGGCGTTATTTTCGGGAACACCGGCGGCGTTATGGAAGCGGCAATCCGCACGGCTTACTGCTACGCAACCGGCAAGGACGCACCGCGGGCTTTGTACGATTTGCAGCCCGTACGCGGTATGGACGGCATCCGCGAGGCGGAAGTTGACATTGAAGGCACCAGAGTTAAAGTGGCTGTTGTTTACGGAACTGCCAACGCCCGCAAACTGATTGAAAAAATTAAAGCAGGCGAAGCAGAGTACCACTTTGTGGAAGTTATGGCCTGCCCGGGCGGCTGCATCGGCGGCGGCGGACAGCCCAAAGACAAGGAGTATAAAGGCGATGCTCTGCGTGCGGCACGCATTGAAGGGCTTTACAAGCGCGACAGCAGCATGAAGCTTCGTTTAAGCCACGAAAACCCGGAAATTAAAGCCTTGTATGCAGATTTTTACGGCAAGCCGCTGAGCGAACTGGCTGAGCAGATGCTGCATACCGTATATTTTGACCGCAGTGAGGATTTGGGCGGCGTATATATCGCGCCCGGCGCGGAAAAACAGCCTGCGGCAGAAGAAGCAGCACCGCAGCAGGAAGCAGGTACGCATAAATGGCGCTGCAAGGTTTGCGGCTATATATATGAAGGCGAAGCTTTGCCGGAGGATTATAAATGCCCTCTGTGCGGTATGGGCGCCAATATGTTTGAAAAAATAGAATAGTTTTGCCAGAGCCTCTGCCTTAAAAACGGGCAGGGGCTTTTTGCTGCGTAAAAAAGCAAAAAAATTAAAAAATTTTGTAAAAAATAGTGAAGGAAAATAAAAAATGTTGTAGAATATATGGCAGGTAAACCAAAAATGAGAGAAAATTAGGAGGACAAAAAATGCATAGTTACAGCATTGAGCTTGGCGGCAGAACGCTGACGATGGAAATCGGCAAAATTGCCAAGCAGGCCAACGGCGCAGTATTGGTGCGCTATGGCGACACTGCGGTAGTAGTTGCTGCTACCGGTACCAAAACACCGCGTGAAGGTGTAGACTTTTTCCCTTTGACTGTTGATTTTGAAGAAAAAATGTACGCTGTGGGTAAAATCCCCGGCGGCTTTATTAAACGTGAAGGACGCCCGGCTGAAACCGCTATTTTAACCAGCCGCCTTATCGACCGCCCGATCCGCCCGATGTTCCCGGAAGGCTACCATAACGACGTGCAGATTGTTGCAACCGCCGTTTCCGTAGACCCTGACAACGCACCGGATATTCCGGCAATGATTGGCGCTTCCTGCGCACTTTCCATTTCCGATATTCCGTTTGAAGGCCCTATCGCCGGTGTGCGCGTAGGCATGATTGACGGCCAGTACATTATTAACCCGACCATTGAACAGGCTAAAGTAAGCCGCCTGAACCTTGCCGTTGCAGGCACCAAAGACGCTATTTTAATGGTTGAAGCAGGTGCCAAGGAAATCAGCGAAGACGAAATGCTGGACGCTATCTGGTTCGGCCACGAAGAAATTAAAAAGCTGGTTGAATGGCAGGAAAAAATTATGGCAGAAGTTGGCAAACCCAAAATGGAAGTGCCTGTTTACGAACCTCCTGCCGAGCTTGCCGCAGAAATTGAAGCTTACGGTGCTGAACAGCTGAAAGCAGCCCTGATGGATGCCAACAAGCTGGAACGCGAAGAAAACGTTGCCCGCATTAAAGCTGAAATCGCCGACGCATTTATGGAAAAATATCCTGACAATGCCAAAGACGTTGCTTATATTACCCA
>OGNU01000482.1_pt1 | contig 17224 bp, 9 predicted proteins | sample 1573581 | NCBI WGS metagenome assembly OGNU01 (sample SAMEA2581992, study PRJEB24529) | metagenome | biome: Human gut stool | place: China | collected 2011 | reverse complement strand
TTGCGCGTCACGGTCACGGTCGTCTGCCGTTCGGCGCCCGTTTCGTTTTTGGCCACTTCGAGCACCAGCGTCCTGCCCTCCGTTTCGGCTTCGTTTACGCCCACCCACGAGCTCGCCTCGTCCGGGATCGAGACGTCGAAATCCGCCTCCGGAACGTTCACCAGTACGTTGCCGCCGTTCAGACGCATCGAGGACGATACCGTTACGGGTTCCACGGGATCGTCGGTTTTCTCATCCGAGCAGGATACGGCGCCGGCCGAGACGAGGGCGGCCGCCGCCAGCATGTAGATCAGTTTTTTCATACGTTTGTTTTTTATTGGTTTGTAATGATGGAATGAATTGTCAGAACAGGAATCCGCAGGCCGCCGTGAGGTTATGTTCCGCCAAGCCTCCTTCGTAGAGGCGGGGGCTCCAGCCGGCCTCCGCGAAGCAGGCGGTGCGTCCCCGCAGGCGGCGTTCGGCGCGGAAGCCCGCCTCGGGGGCCAGTGTCCGGCTGTTCAGCCGTTCGGCCGTGCCGGTCAGGTACTCGGCCAGGTAGTCCGCCAGCCCGGGGAGCGAGAGCGTTCCGGAAGGGGCTCCGTAGCAGCCTATGCCGAGCGAGGCTTTGAACCTCCAGCGGGCGAAGAGCCATTCCGCATGGCCCCGGAGCGAACCTCCGAGCCGCGAGAGCGTCATTTCGCGCGCCGGCCAGAGGTATTCGGCCGCAGACTGCTGCCATTCGACGCCGGGGCGGAGCGCATAGCGGCGGTTGCCGCGCCGCCATTCGACGGTCGCTTCGGCCCCGGCCTGCCAGATGCGGTTCTCGTACATCGCCTGCCGGTCCACGGGCGTCCCCTGTCCGGTGCGGTCGGCGACCATTTCGATCCCCAGCCGTTGCGAGCGGGCCGCATACGCCCCGAGGCTCCAGCGTCCGGCGCGGTAGGCGACGTGCGCTTCGCCCCGCTGCGTGCGGAGGGTGCTGACGGGGATGGAGTTGTTCGGTCGGTAGTTCCGGTCCGTGGTGAACCGGCTGTATTCGGCGCGGGCGTACCACCCTTCGGGACGGTGCGGCATGAGCTGCGCCGCCACGGCGTATCCGCGGCCGGTATAGGCGGTGAGCGTGCTGCCCGATTTCCCCGAGTAGCGTTGCAGGATGCTGCCCAGTCCGGCCATGAAGAGCTCGCGCACGGTGTTGGTTTCGTTGAAGAAGGAGATTCTCGAGTTCTGTTTGTAGAGCCGTCCCCTGAGGTCGAGGATCAGCACGCTGCGTCCGAGCTCCATGCTGGCGCCGAGCCGGAACGTGAAGTCCGAGACGACGTTGTGAGGCCGGGGATCGACCTGCCGGTATTCCTGCGTGGCGTGGTAGTCGCCCCGCAGGGCGATGTCGAAGCGGCCGATCCGCCGGGCGTAGCCGCCGCCGAAGGCGTACTCCTCGGTCGTGAGGTCGCCGCCCACGGAATCCGCCACGATATAGGGATAGAGCAGCAGGTAGTCGGCCGTGGAGTTCCAGCGGACGTTGCGGCGGTTGCCGCGCACGTACCGGGCGTCGGCCCAGACGACGCTCCGGTCGTCGAGGCGGCGGAAACTTTCGGCGTAGAATCCGCCTTCGAGCGCTCCGTTGCCGAGCGGTTGCAGCCGCGCCTCCTCCTCCCGGCGCAGATTCATGCGCACGGCCAGTTGCGAGAGCGACCGGTTCGGGCGTCGGAGCGCGGCGGCGGGCGACGCTTCGTAGAACCGGGCCGTGGCGTGCTCCGCCTCCGTCTCGGCGAGCGATGCGCGTTCGGAGATTCCCGCCGTGTCGCGCCGGAACGCCGTCGAGTCGGTCCGGGCGGCCGCCGGGAGGGGCAGCAGAAACAGGATTGTCAGCAGTGCGGCTTTCATGGCGTCGGGTCTCATCGGTTGGCTTGGAGTAACAGGACCGCCGATTCCTGCCCGTTCACCCACGTGACGGCTTTCGCCCTGTCGTTGGCATGGTCGGCGCAGTACAGCCGGCGCGTCGTGCCGTCGGCGTAGGTCGCCCGGGCTTCGACGATGAAGTTGTAGATGCCCCGGCGGAGCCGGACGGTCGTCCGGTTCCGTTCCACCGTTTCCGGGAACGCCGTGCGTTCGTAGGTGTTCAGGTTGTAGAAATAGGAGATGTCCGTGAGGATTTCGAGCCTCTCCACGGGGCGGCTGTCCGGCATCACGAGCCGGATGGATACTTCGGTGAAGAGTTCGTTCCCGTCGGGGTGTTCGCAGGCTGCCGGCAGCAGCAGGGGCAGGCAGCAGAGCGTGCGTATGATGCGGTGTCGGATCATGTCTCAGAGTTTGAAATTGACCTCCATGCCGAAATAGGGATCGGAGTAGCGGCGCGTCCGCCCGCCCGATACGTTGATGTACGAGGGGCTGTAGTCGAACAGCCGGTTCACGAATACCGCCACGGTGAGCCTGTCTCGGTAGAGGCGTTTGGATAGTTTGAGGTTCACGTACATGCTGAACGGCGTGAGGTCGTAGAGGTACGCGATGTCGCTGACGTCGTCCTTTATCATGTGTTGCAGGATGCCGTCGGCGGCCGATTCGTCGGTGAAGGGGTGTTCCCTGAGGTCGGTGTCCAGGTAACTCGCCGGGCGCGGGTCGGTCCACTGCCGTTTCCGTCCGGTGAACCATTGGCATTGGAACGAGGTGGAGAAGATCATCCCCAGCCGCGGAATCTGCGTGTCGAACAGGAAATTGGTGTTGCACAGCTCGTTGTAGAAGCTGTCCTCCTTGTCGTAAAGGCCGATGTAGGGGTAGGGTTCGCCGCCCGTCACCACGACCGAGGTGGAGATGTACTGCGGCTCGCTGTTCTCGTAGTCGGTCCGGAAGTAGGCGCCCGAGACGATGAGTTTCGTGGCCAGCGGACGGATGCGCGGGGTCGAGAAGGTGAACTCGACGCCCTGCTTGAGCGTCCGGCTGCCGTTGGTCGTGCAGCCGGCCAGCGCCAGCCGCTTTTTCTCCTCGTAGGGAAGTCCTTCGAGCGACGGCGGCCCCGTGAGCGCCGAGGCGTCGATGGCCGTCTCGTCGTAGTCGCGGAACGTGAAGGCGAGGGGGCGTGACGAGGTGCGGAATCCCGAGGTCATGTCCTCCCGGAAGTAGCCCAGCGACAGCCCGAATCCGGCCCATTCCGCCCGGCCGCGGACCTCCCATTTGAAGTTGCGGGCGGCCAGCAGACCGTAGTTTGTCGGATCGTATTTGTAAACGATCAGGTTGATGCGCCGCAGTTCCGGGTCCTCGGGGAAATAGTTCAGTTGCGTGTAGTCGAAATAGACCGGGTCGGGAAAGAGCTGGTCGAGCGTCGGGGTTTTGGTGTGCCAGCCTGTGCCTCCCGAGAGGGTGAGACGCATCGGATCGCCCGCCACTTCGAATGCCGGCAGCGAGACGGAGAGGTTCAGGCGCGGGTCCAGATAGATTTTGCCCTGAAGCGCATAGCGGCTTCCGAGGTTGGCCATGGCCGTCGCGCGCAGACCCGCCATGGCCTCGATCCGCCATTTCCCGGCCCGGATCACGGTGTTGTCCTCCACGAAGGCCGAGAGCCGGTGCAGGGCCGGAAGCGCGTCGTAGCGTCTCGGGCGGGTGGACATCAGTTCGGTGATGGGGCGCGTTATGTCGTAGAGCAGTCCGCCGCCGTAGTTCTTGGCCATCGACCACTCGGCGCCCGCGCGCAGCGTGCTGCGCGTCGAGCGGGTGTTCGCCGCGAAGAGCGCCATCGCCTTGGCGAAGGCGTAGAACGGCTTGCTCTCCACGCGCAGGGTGGCCTCGTAGCGCGAAGGCAGGATCTCGGCGTCGCAGACCCCCTCCTCCAGCGCCGTGCGGATCGGCACGTTGGCGCTGGCGATCATGTATTTCCAGCGGTCGGTGATGTCGAAGTCCGCATCGACCGAGGCCGAGAGGTCGAAACTGCGGAAAAAGGCGGATTGCTCCTTGGCCGCCGCCGAGAAGTTCAATGCGGCCGAAAGGCTGTTGTAGCTCGCCTTGTAACGTTCCAGCGGGCGTCCCGACACCCCTTCGTCGATGTCCTTGTCGCTCTTGATGCGGTCGAACGATCCTGTGTAGTCGATCGAGCCGCCCAGCGTGTAGCGGTAGTCCGAAGCGGTTTCCCAGCGTTTTTTCATGCGCCACGAACCGGTCATGCGGCGGTAGTTCTGCCGCGTGTTGCGCGGGTCGGCGCGGGCGTCGAGGTAGTTCGCGCCGACGTTCATCGTCAGCAGGTCGGCCTTCCCGCCCCACTCGAATCCCTTGCCGACGTAGAGGAGCTGGCTTTTCAGGTCGGCCTTGAAGCGGGCCTCGAGGTTGCGGCCGCCCTCCTTGCGCTTGATCTTCACCAGTCCGCTCGTCAGGTCGCCGTATTCGACCGAGGGGATGCCCTGCACGATCTCCACCGAGGCGATTTCGTCCGTGGGGAGCGTGCGCATGTCGATTCCGGCGTTGAGCGATACGGGAACGCCGTTGTCGCTCGTCATGCCGCTCGACAGGGAGCCTCCGTACTGCATCGCCGCGTCGTTCGAGAGCGGCCGCCCGTCCATGACGAACGAGACGCCCAGCGACGAGGTGGCGTAGTCGGCGTCGGAGGAGGCCGCTTCGCGCAGGCGGATGTGGTTCGATGCCGAGAAGGCCGGATCCGACGCCCTTCCGCCGGGGAGCAGTTCGAGCAGATCCTCGAAGCTCGACGGCTGGAGGTGCTGCATCGCCTCGCGGCCGATGTGTACGGCCGAGACGGGTCCCCGGACTTCGGTGGCCGTGATGACCACGTCGCGGATTTCCGTCGATACGGCCCGAAGCCTTACGACCCGGTAGATCGCGCTTCCGGACGGGACGGCGAGCGTCGTGCGCTGCGTGGCGTATCCGATGTAGGAGACCGTGACCTCGTAGCTTCCGGCGGGGAGCGCGAAGCCGCATTTGCCGGCCGCGTCGGTCGTGGCGGCGTAAGGCGGCTTTCCCGCATCGGGAACGGCCTTCAGCGCCACGGTGGCGTACTGGAGCGGATTTCTCAGCGAATCGGTTACCTCGAACGTGATTCCCGCGTCATTGGCCGGGCGCCGCTGCGCTCCGGCGGCGAGGGACAGGAAGAGGCCCGGAAGGATCAGTAGATATTTCGTCTTGCACCACATAATTCCGAGCACAAAGGTAGAGGGAGGCCGAAAAAGCGGCAATCCCCAATAATAGGTAATTTGCGTCGGAAAACTACTCCGAAAGGGGGAGCCGTATTTTGGGATACCCTTCCGGTTTTCCGGGGCGGGTGCTGTCCGTCCGTCGGTCCGGACCTTTCTCCGGAAACCTGTTCCGGACCCGGAAAGAGGCGGATACGAAAAATCCGGGATCCCCTCGGAAGGGAATCCCGGACGCCCGGTAAGAATGTGAACTTTTTATTTTTTGGTGAGGGCGATGCGGAATCCGATGCCGTCTCCTTTCGAATCCGGCGTATTGATACGGCTGTAGATGTAATAGATCGACGAGTCGGAGCATTTGAAGTCGCCGCCCCGCTGGTAGCGGTAGTCCTCCCATGAAGGAAGCCCTTCGGGACCCGGAGCTCCCGTGGGGTCCGTTTCAGGTTCGGTCGGTTCCTTTCCGTACGGCCATTTCCAGTCGTACACCCATTCATAGACGTTGCCGCTCATGTCGTGGATGCCCAGCTCGTTGGGTTGCTTGGTCCCCACGGGGTGCGGCTGCTCGTCCTTCGCGTTGTTCCGGTTCCAGGAGACTTCGTTGGCGTCGTCGCCGCCGGCATACACGTAGTTTTCCGACCTGTTGCCGCCGCGTGCCGCGAACTCCCATTCGGAGTCGGTCGGCAGACGGTAGCCCGCGGCCGAGGAGTGGTCGTAAACTACGACGGCCGAGGAGATGCGTCCGCTTCCCTGCTTGTAGGTGACCTGTTCGAACCGGTAGGCCGGTTCGAGCCCCTTGATTTCGCTCAGCCGGTTGCAGAACTCCGCAGCGTCGTACCACGTGACGCCGGTCACCGGAAGGTCGTCACCCATGACCGTCGATTCGTTGAATCCCATCACTTTGGAGAAGACGTCCTGCGTCATTTCGTATTTGCCGATGGCGAAATCCTTCGTCAGCGTCACTTCGTGCTTGTTCTCTTTGGGGGATTTCGGGTGATCGCCGAGGATGAAGCTGCCGGCCTCGACATCGACCGTCTCCACCTGTACGTCGGTCAGTTCGACTGCCGTGGCGGTGTATTCGACCGTGGTCTGGCCGTCCTCGGAGGTGACGGTGTATTTGACCGGCGAGGAGAAGTTCTGGGCCGTACCCGAGGCGGGCGTGAGTTCGGCGTTGGCCGAACAATCGATCGTCGGTGTGAGCGACGAGCGGTCGAGGCCCGGTCTGACGTAAATGGTGATCGTCTTGGCTTCGGCGTCGAGCAGGGCGCTGTAAACGCCCGGGGTCGGTGCGGAGGTCTCCGGGTCGAGGAAGAGCATCCGGGTGATCTCGGCATTCGGGTTGGGCTGCATTTCGGCCGTGATCGTATAGGTCACCTGCGTTACGCCGTCTTCGGCCGTGATGGTGATGGTCGCCGGGTCCTTGAAGGAGCTGTCCCACGAATCCACGAACTGGATCTCTCCGGCGGTGGCCCCTTCGGAGATTTCGTATTCCTGATAGGTGTAATACCAGGGCCATTGGTCGGAGTAGGGGACTTTGAGCAGCACGGTGTGATTCTCCTCGTCGATGATGCCTTCGACCACCGGTTCGGTCGTCACCCTGAACGACAGCAGCCTGGCTTCGGAGCTCTTGGCGACCGAGACGGTGACCGTGTATTCGCTCTGCGACTTTCCGTCCTCGGCCGTCACGGTGTACTTGACCGGCTGGGAGAAGTCCTGCTCGGCGCCGCTGGCGGGAGAGACGGTCGCGCCTTCCGATACCTCGATGGTCGGAACGAGCCTGGTGACGTCCGTGCCGCGGGTGACCGTGACGGCGATCGTCAGGGCCTCCTGGTCGATCGTCGCCGGGCCGCTCTGCTCCTCGAACGAGAAGGCCGTGATGGAGGAGGCGGTCAGTTTGGGCTGCGCCTTCTGTACGACCGTCAGCGAGACGGGCGTGACGTAGGTGGCGTCGGAGAACACCTCGACGTCGGCCGTGCGTTCGGTCTCCTTGTCGGTGTAGGGGTCGATCGCAAGGCGGAGCTTGCCGGCCTCCACCGAGGCCTTGCACCAGGAGGTTTCGCCCGTTCCGGAGACCTTCGCCGCCAGATTGAGGTTGCTGATCGCACCGCCGTCCTCGTCCGTGAGGCCGATCGAGACCGTCGCGCCGGAGGCGGTGACAGTGAGTTTGTTCTGAGAGAAGACGACGTTTTCGACACCGGAAAGCGGTGCGAATCCCAACGTCCCGGGGTCGGGGGTGTCGGGGTCGTCGCTGCATGCGGCGAGGGCCGCCGCGGCGAAAATCCCCATGGCGAAGATTCGCCGGATATTGCGGAATTTTTTCATGGTCGTTTTTTTGATGGATGATGGGGAAGGGAGCGCCTCCTCGGCTGGAGGCGTGAAGAACGGAAGGGGCCGCATGGACCCGACCCCTTCCGTCGAAGGCCGGCAGGACGGATCAGCGGCGGATCACGACGCGGAATCCGATTCCCGACTGGCGGCACATGTTGTTGGGATTCATGTCGATACCGCCGGCTTGCAGACTCCAGTAGGTGATACGCAGGTTCCATTCGCTCGACGTGTCGTAGTCGCCGCCGCGGATAAATGCCAGGTCGTCCGCATCGCACGGCTCGTCAGGCCCGAACGGATCGGTCACCTCGTCGGTCGAGGGGAAGTCGCTCATGTAGGGGCGCTCGTACCAGTCGTGGTTCCACTCTCCGACGTTTCCGCACATGTCGTGGATTCCGATCGGATTGGCCGGTTTCTCGCCCACGGGGTGCGTCTTCTCGCCCTCGTTCTCGCGCCACCAGCCCATTTCGAGCGGGTTGTCGCCTCCGGCGTAGAGATAGCTGTATTGGGCGATTCCCTCTGCGCCGCCCTTGGCCGCATACTCCCATTCGGCCAGCGTCGGCAGGCGGTATCCCGTCGCGCTCATGTCGCAGTTGCGCGTGGCCGTGAGGATGCGGCCGCTGCCGTCCTGTCCGTACTGGATGTCGGAGAGGTTGTAGAAAGTCGTGTAGCCTTCGCGTTTGCTCAGTTCGTCGCAGAACTGCATGGCATCCCAGATGGAAACGCTTTCGACCGGGTGGGTGGCTCCTTCCTTCTTGAACTCCGAGGGGTTGAAGCCCATCACCTCCTCGAACTGCGCCTGCGTCACCTCGTATTTGCCGATCGAGAACGACGTGAGGTTGCAGTAGCGGGCGTTCCCGATGACGCTTGTCGGATCGGGGCTGTCGCCTTGCAGGAAACGGCCGCCCGGAACGTCTATGAGCTCGATGAGCTGCGCGCCGACCTCGGTTCCGTCCTGCGAGATGCCGACCGAGCCGCTGCCGAAAAGCTTGGCTCCCGAGTTGTCGGTGCACGATACGGCGATCGTGGCGCGGCGGGCGTTCTCATCGGTGTTGGGATCGACCGTGAAGGTGAATGCGCCGGACGCGTCCACCTGGCTGACCTTCACCCAGGCGGCCGCTGCGCCGGACTTGGCGTCGGTGGCTTCGACCGCGAAGGTGTAGCCCGTCAGGTCGGCGATCGGGCTGCCCGAGTAGGTCAGCGATACCTTGACCGTCGTGGCCGCTGCGGCGCCTCCCGCCACGACCGTATAGTTGTTGCCCGAGAAGGTTACGCCTGCGGCGGGCTCTGCGGAGGTGTCGAGCACCACTTCGCCGCCGACGGTCAGCGTGACGGTGTATTCCCGGGTGGTTTTGCTGTCTTCGGCCGTCACGGTGTATTTCACCGGCTGGGAGAAGTCCTGCGCCTCGCCGCTGGCCGGCGACACGCTGGCTCCGGCCGAAATCTCGATTTCGGGCGTCAGGGCCGTGACGTCGGTTCCGAACGGCACGTTCACCGTAATCGTCATCTTCTCGTAGTCGATTTCGGCGGGCTGGGTCTGCTCCGGGATCGAGAAGTCGAGGATGTGGGCTTCGGCGCTCTTGGGCGTGGGAGCCTGCACGACCTTGAAGGTGAAGGGGTTGATCGAGACGCCGTTGCCCGATCCTGTGAGGCGCACGTCGATCGAACGGGCCGCTTCGCCGCCTTCGTAGGGCTGGACGGTGAATTGCAGCGCATTGTTCTTCGGTTCGATCTGGCACCACTCTTCGGAGGCGCTGTTGTTCGACAGTTCGACCTGGAGCGTTACGCCGCTCAGGGCCGAACCGTCGGCCTTCTTGACGGCGATCGAGGCCGAGGGATAGATGCCGTTATTGCTTACGTTGAGCGTGTTGGCCGAGAAGCTCACGCCTGTCAGAGAGGTCGAGGGGGAGAGAGTCACATCGGTCTTGACACCGTTTTCGCCGGTGTCGTCGTCGCTGCACGCCGCGAAGGAGCACGCCGCGAGCGCGAGGGCGAAGCCATACTGGAAGATACGTTTCATAATGCGATTGTTTTTAAGGGTTTTCGAATGGATGTGTCCGTTGGCCGGGGGCTCAGAGCAGGGCGCCGGGCATGTAGTTGGCCGGGTCCTTCGTGTCCGTGAGCGCGCCCATCCGGTAGGTTCCGAACGACTGCTTGAGCCAGGTCTTGCGGAAGGTCTTGCCCGTGAGGTAGTCGCAGAGCTTCTGTCCGCAGCCGTTGTCGAGCAGGGTCTGGGAATTTCCCACCGGATCGTAGTCCGTGTTGTAGCGGAGCAGTTTGGTCGTGCCGTTGGGATTTTCCAGGATGTCGAACGTGAAGACCGCCTGATAGAGGCCGAACTCCACCTCCATGTCGATATAGGGCCGGCCTTCGAGCTCGCCGAAGCGCATGTAGATATCGCCCAGCGTCATGCGGAACACGGTGGAGATCTCCTTGCCGAAATTGACGAGCTGCTGCGCGATCTCGCACGACGTGTCGCCGCCGTACATGGACAGACGCACGGCCAGCGCGGAGTATTTGTAGCCGCTGCCGGCGCCCAGCATCGCGTCGAGCCCGATGATGGCCTCGTCCTGCCGCTGCACGGGAATCTGCTGCGAGGAGACGGCCGTGTAGCTTTGCGTGGCGTCGTTCCAGAGGAATCCCGAGATGATCGACCCCTGCATGACGAGCGGCTCCTGCAGTACGATGTTGTGTTTCAGATCGACATAGGACGACGCGGTGGCCGAGATCACCGTGTTGGTGCCCTGCACGTAGCTCAGCGTGACGGAGCGCAGGTCGAAATCCACGGCGACCTTCCCGCTGCCCAGCGCGACGTAGCAGTAGCCGTCGCGGTTGATGAATTGCTGGAGGTCCTCCTGCACCTGCATCAGCGCCCCCTGCTGCACGAGGTTCTTCTCTTCGGCCGAGGCTCTCGTCAGCGTGGCCTCGACGCGGTTGCGGCGGCCGAGCAGCGAGAAGGTGTCGCCGTCGAACGAGGCGATTTCGAACTCGAAGTCGGTTTCGAGGCCCTGGTTGTCCTCCGCGCTGCCGCCGCTGATGTCGGAGTTCGGGTCGTTGATGATGGCCAGGTAGCTGTACGTGTCGAAGATCAGCGTCGGACGCTGCAACCCCTGGATGCGGTAGCTGCTTTCGTCGGGCGTGGTCCGGAAGTCGGGGTACATCAGGTTGTCGGTGTACATCGTCACGCGGTTGTCGTCGGTGAAATCCATCCAGAACCGGTAGATGCCCTTCGATGTGGGAATGTTGGCGATCCAGCCGTTTTCGGCCGCGGAGAGCTCCCCGTAGTAGGAGGAGATGGCCTCGTCGAGGCGCTGGTCCACGTCGCCCATCGTCGTTTCGTAGTCGTTGTCGTTGCAGGCGGTCGCAGCCAGCAGCACGACCGGGAGCAGGAATATGCGATAGAGGTGTTTTTTCATCTTTCTGCCGTGTTATAGGGTTATTGATTGTCCGCGACCACCTGGGCGATGGCCTCCTGTACGCAGGTCACCAGTCCTTTTTCGCCCGCCGTGTCGTAGAACTCGATGCCCCAGGTGTTTTTCAGGTAGTCGATCACGATCTGCTCCTTCTGCTGCAACAGGGCCGCGCCGGTCGTCCCGGCCTCGGTCAGCACCGTCTCTTCGTACCATTCGCGGCCGTAGACCATGATCATCGAGATCATCTCCACGAAATCCTCGTCCTTGCCCGACATGGCGTAGGGGGTGATGAAGCCCAGCTGGCGCGCCTCCGAATCCGAGACGCTCGTCCAGCCCGAGGGAAGGTAGTTGCCGGCGCTGATCTTTTCGTAGTTCTTGTCGAAGAGCACCGTCTGGTGCAGAATGTGCGCGAACTCGTGCTCGATGGTGTGGAGGAATTCCTTGACGTTCGCGGCATCCGATGGGTCGAACCCGTTCACGTTGAGCAGCAGAATCTTGCGGCCGCCTTCGGCCTGTCCGAGCTTGATGGCTCCGAATTCGTACTCGGGACTGCCGACCAGCACGACCTTCTTGGGCGTGATCTCCTTGACGAAGTCGAGTCCGGCCGTCTGCTCGTAGGGCGAGAACCAGACGTCGTACATCACCTGCATGAACGGGATGACCAGCTCCTCATCGACGGGCACTAACTGCTTGTCGATCGAAGGCATCATGTCCGTGGCGTCCCACTTGTATTCGACGTCGATGTTGAACGGCACGACGTAGTTTTCGTAGAGCCACCGGTCGGTCTCCGTCTGGACGGTCTCTTCGCCGCCCAGGCCGGGAATGTCGGCGTTGGGGTCGATGGGGTCCTCCTCGTTGCAGGCCGTGAAGGCTGCTCCGGCCAGGAGCGCGAAGAGGCAGAATTGGATATGACGTAGTGTTTTCATCGTATTTTCAGCTTTTGAATTACCACGGATAGGGGATGTTTACCATGTCGTTGAGTTGAATGCCCGAGGCGGTCGCGATCTGCGGGATTTGCAGGATGCGGCGGTCGTCGTCGGGCGTGAGGGTGCTGGTGGCGCCGTCGATGGTCGTGTGCGTCACGGGAATGTTCCAGCGCAGCACGTCCCAGTAGCGTATGCCTTCGTAGAGGAACTCGATGCGGCGGAAGTCCAGTACGGTCAGGATGAGTGCCTTCTGCACGTTGCCCTCGTCGCCCGCCTTGAAACGGCCGGCGTTGTAGGCGCTGTTGATGAAGTGGTCCGGAGCGTTGAGCTGGGCCGTGTAGTAGTCGGTCAGCTTGTCCTTGTAGAGGGTGTTCGGTCCGTAGGCGTAATCGTCTATGCGGCAGGCGGCGAACATGTTCAGATCGTCCAGCGCGCCGTCGTAGTTGCCCAGCATGGCGTAGGCTTCGGCGCGGGCGAGCAGCACCTCCTCCAGCCGCAGCAGCGCGCACTTCGAGTAGGGCACTCCGGTCTGCGCCACGGGATTGTCGATCTTGAAGTCCTCGTAGAACTTCGGCAGCCAGTAGGTGCGTCCGCCGTTCCACTGGTAGGCTACGTTCTGGAAGATCCACGGGTCGCCCGTGACGTTCTCGGTCAGCAGCGTCACCATGGCCGTGCGCTCCATCGCGTGACGGACGTAGGCCGTTCCGACCATCTCCCGGTAGGCCAGCGTCACGCACTCGGTGAGGAGCAGGTTGGCGTTGGCGCTGGCGCTGGTGAAGTCCGTGCCCATCTGGTCGGGATTGCCTCTCTTGATATAGGTGCGCCAGTCGTGGAGGTTGCTCCGCATGAACTGGTCGGCCGCGTCGTTCGGGTCCACGCCCTGTGCCGGCGACCCGTCGGCGTTCAGTACGGGCGTGTCGTCGGTGTAGGAGAGCGCGAAGTGCTGTGTCGGCGTGGGCAGCAGCATGTTGGCGTAACGGATCACGTCGTTGTAGTTGCGCGAGAAGAGGGCGATGCGGGCGCCGAGCGCCGCGGCGGCATCCCGCGTGAAGTGGAATTTGGGCTGGTCGTAGTCGCTGCTGCCGCCTACGAGCTGCATTCCCTCCTCGAGGTCCTTCAGGACGTGTTCGAGCGTCTGGGCGGCCGTTTCGCGGTCGTAATGCTTGATGACGACCGTCTCCGGTTCGGTTACATAGGGGATGCCCGGATTGGCCGCGAGGTTGTTCGTGTCGAAGAAATCGGCGAAGAGGGTCAGCAGGCAGAAGTGCGCGTAGGCGCGGGCCAGCAGCGCTTCGCCCTTCTGCAAGGAGGCCGCACCGGGATCGGGCAGTTGTTCGATGGCTTCGAGCGCGTGGTTGGCCACGGCGATGGCGTTGTAGGCCGAGGTCCAGTACTGCTCGTTGGTGTCGTTGCCCGATTCCGAGCGGGTGAACTCGTCCCAGAGGAAGGCGCTCACGACGTTGTCGAACGCCGCGTCGGGCTGCATTCCCTGGAAGGTGCTTCCGAAATCGGTGTATCCGTCGCAGCGGTGCTCGATGAGCGTCATGTAGGTTCGGTCGGGGTAGGCCGTGGCGAGCAGTTGGCTGATCTTTTTCGGCGTGTCGATGGTGGTGCGGTTGTCGGGCACGGTGTCCAGGAACTCGCTGCATCCCGCCGACAGCGCCAGGCCCAGCGTTACGAGGAATATTTCGATGATTCTTTTCATGATTGCTTGCGTACTTTATGTTAGAAACCTAAATCGAGCGAGAGCACGAACTGCGTCTGGACGGGCATGGCCACGCCGCCCGTGTTGAAGAACTCGGGGTCCTGACCGTTGAGGGCCTTGTCCGAGTACATCAGCCAGAGGTCCTTGGCCGTCAGCCGCACGGCGGCGCGCTTGAACACGCGGCTCTTGCGGACGAGCGCCGAGGGCAGCTCGTAGTTGATCGAGAGCGATTTGAGGCGGATGAAGTCTCCCTTGGCCACGCGCGCCGACGAGTAGTTATAGTTGTTGTACGGGTAGGCGCTCGAGAGGTAGAGCTTCTGCATGAGGTTGTCGGCGATGGCCGGGATGTCGGTGCGCTGCTCGTCGCCGCTCATGATCCAGCGGTCCTTGAACTCGTTCGGGAGAGCCGTGATGTCGCTGTAGCTGGAGCTGAACACCGGGTTGAGCCGGATGACGTTGCCCGCCTGGAACGTGAAGAAGAGGTTCATCGAAAGACTCTTCCAGCGCAGCGTGGTGTTCAGTCCGCCCGTGTATTTGGGGTCGATCTGCCCCTCGTACTTCAGGAAGTCGGTCTCGATGCCCTGCATGTAGCAGTCGTATCCGATCTCGCCCTTCTCGTTGTAGAACATGGGGATGCCCGTTTCGGGATTCAGTCCCGCGAAGGGAATCGAGAAGAGGCTGTTCACCGGGTAGTTGTTCTTGTTGCCTCCCTCCTGGCGGACGAGCTCGAACACCTCCGGACTGTTCTTGGCGTTGCGGATGATGTTCTTCGAATAGCCGAAGGTGAAATGCGCCGACCAGGTCCAGTCCTTGGTGCTTATCATCTTGCCGCCGAGCGTGATGTCCACGCCCTGCGAGTCGAGATCGGCGTAATTCGCGTTCTTCCACATGAAGCCGCCGATACCCGCCACCTTGATCTGCGATATCAGGTCGAAACCCTGCCGGTTGAAGTAATCCACGTTGAAGTCGAGCCGTCCGCCGAACAGCGTCAGGTCGAAGCCCACGTTGAGCTGGTAGTTCTTCTCCCACGTCAGCTCGGTGTTCTGCAAGTCGGCCAGCGTGATGCCCACCTCGGCGTTTCCGGGCCGGTAGAGCTCTTGGTTGTAGTAGAGCGCCATGGCGTTCGAGGCCGAAGGCGGGATGTTGGCCGTCAGTCCGTAGCTGGCGCGCAGGCTCATGAAATCGACGATGCGCGAGGCGTTCTCCATGAAGGCTTCGTTGGAGATGATCCACTTCCCGGCGAAGGTCCATGTGGGCAGCCACCGCTTCGCGGCGCCGCGTCCTAACTGGTTCGAACCGTCGTAACGCGCCGAGGCCGAGATCGAATAGCGGCGGTCGAACGTGTAGTCGGCGTTGGCGTAGAAGGCCGCATTGCGCTCGTAGGTGTCCTCCATCATGTAGTAGGGCGACTGCCGGTAAACGAGCATCTCCATCAGTTTGGGGTCGAGCGACACCACGCCGCCGCCGTCGTACTGGTAGCCGTATCCGGTCGTGGAATTGACGCGCCGGTCGGTGGAGCGGATTTCCATGCCGCCCAGCACGCTCAGCTCGTGCGTGCGGTCCGTATCCCAAACCTTTGTGTAGCTGAGCGAGTTGCGGACGACGTAGTTGAGCATCTTGTTGGTGGCCGTGTTGTAGAAGCCGCCGTAGGGGAGCACGACGACCGGTTCGGCCGAGAGGTCGTTCGGGTCGCGGTAGAGGAACGGGTTGAGGCTGCGGATGGTCGAGTTGCCCGCCGCGCGGTAGGCGTTGGCGGCGTTGGCGTGCTCGGTGATTTCGTGCTCCTGCGTGGTCTGCACGTAGCGCAGCGCCCCGGTGAAGTTGTAGCGCAGTCCCGGGACGATCGTGTAGTTCAGCTCGCCCTGCAACTTCACGTCGGCCACCGTCAGGTGGAGCTGGTTGTTGCGCAGCTCCGAGAGGATGTTGAACGGGGCGTAGTTCATCGTGATGTACTCCAGGTTGCCCTCGTCGTCGTAGGGGCGCAGGGCGCGGCTGGTGTTGAGCGCGTAGCTGAAGGGGTTGATGTCGAAGTCGCGCGAGAAGCTGCCCGTCACCACGTCGGACTGGCGGGTGAACGAACCGGGGGCGTCCTGCTGGCGCAGCGATCCCACGACCTGAACCGACGTGCGGATTTTGCTGCTGACGTCGAAATCGTTGCGGAAATTGACCGTGTAGCGGTTCACCTTGTCCGCGATGCTCCAGCCGTTGTCGCCCAGGAAGCCGATCGAGGCGTAGGTGCGCGACTTCTCGGAGCCGGACGAGATGCTGAGCGAGTGCTCGTGCATGAGGTTGTAGGTGAACAGCTTGTCGAACCAGTCGGTGTTGGCCCTGGCGTACTTCATCAGGAAGTCGTGGCGCGCCTGCCGCGTGTTCTCCAGCCCGAATTTGCCGCTGCTGGCGTTGTAGGCGTTGATCTGGTTGTACATGATGCCGTAAACGCCCGAGTTCGCGGAGTTCACGATGTCGGGTCCGAGCAGCCCCTTGCGCTCCATTTCGGAGAAGACCGACATCTGGTCGTAGGAGTTCATGATGTTGTACTGCGAATAACGGGGCTTGGTCCGCAGCGTGAAGTTGCCGTTGTAGGTGATGATCGGGGCTCCCTGTTTTCCCCGCTTGGTGGTGATGACGATCACGCCGTTCATGGCGCGGGCGCCGTAGAGCGCCGTTGCGGCGGCGTCCTTCAGGATGTCGAAGGTCTCGATGTCCGAAGCGTTGATGCCCGCCACCGAGGAGCCGAGCAGCGTGGTGGGGTCGCCGCTCGAAAGCTGGTCGTTGGAGATGTCCACGACGTCCTCGAGCACCATGCCGTCCACTACCCACAGCGGCTTGTTGTCGCCGTTGATCGACGTGACGCCGCGGATGCGGACTTTGGGGGCCGCGCCGAACGTTCCCGAGACGTTCTGCACCGAGACGCCCGCCACCTTGCCTTCGAGCATGCGGCTCACGTCCGTCACGCCGGCCATGTTCAGGTCCTCGGTCTTGAGTTTGACGGACGATCCGGTGAAGGTCTGCTTCTTGATGTCCTGGAATCCGGTCACGACGACCGCGTCCATTTTGAGGGAGGATTTCTGAAGGGAGACGTCGATGTGCCGGCGCCCCTTGATCTCCACCTCCTGCGTGTCGTAGCCCACGTAGCTGACCACCAGCGTCGTCGCGCCTGCGGGCAGGGCGAGTGCGAATTTGCCTTGTGCGTCGGTCGCTATGCCGACGGTCGTGCCCTTGACGGCCACGCTCACGAAATCCAGCGGTTTGCCGTTCTCGGCATCCCTGACTACGCCGGAGAGTCTTGTCTGGGCGACGGCTGCTGCGAAGCCCGTACAAAAAAACAGAAACAGGAGTAGTGTTTTTTTCATTTCATAATGTGTTGGGTTAATAATTGATGAGGGTAGGGAGTTCGCGGTTTTCAGGGGCCCGGGCGCACAAAAAAGCCTGACATCCGGAGCGGATGCCAGACTTGACGGTATGATACGGGCGCAACGAAGGCTGCCTCCGAGTCCTTCTGGGGCACGGGGATCAGCGTCCATACATTGTTAAGCGTCTGATAGAAAATGCGTTCCGTGGATATGGAACGCCGGAGAACCTTACCGGAGTCCGTGTTTGAAAGTTCCCCCCCCCTTCTCGGTCCGGCGGCTTCCGCAGCGGCTCCCGCCGGGCGGGTGGTCCGTCCGGTGAGGCAGGGGATTATCGGCTGGCGTCGTGACATGCGTTCCGTGGATATGGAACGCCGGAGAACCTTACCGGAGTCCGTGTTTGAAA
>OGNU01000478.1_pt1 | contig 17300 bp, 15 predicted proteins | sample 1573581 | NCBI WGS metagenome assembly OGNU01 (sample SAMEA2581992, study PRJEB24529) | metagenome | biome: Human gut stool | place: China | collected 2011 | reverse complement strand
CCTTGCCCTCTCAGGCGCTTTGCGCCAGCTCTCCCAAGGGGAGAGCCTGAAAGAGGTTACGGAGTCAGACGGTTGGGGCCGCGGAACAGGAACTCGGCGTCCTTGATGGACTGGCCGCAGAGCAGCATAGTCAGACGGTCGATGCCCAGACCGAAGCCGCCGTGCGGAGGGCAGCCGTACTGGAAGAACTCCAGATAGAACTTGACATCATCGGCCAGGCCCTTCTCCTCTGCCTGCTTCTTCAGCACGTCGTAGCGATGCTCACGCTGTGCGCCGGTGGTGATCTCCACGCCGCGCCAGATGAGGTCGTAGCCCTGCGGCACGCCGTTCTCGTCGCGCATGTGGTAGAAAGCACGCTTCTCAGCGGAGTAGTCGGTGATGAACAGGAACTCGTGGCCGTAGTGCTTCTTGACCCAGTCGTAGCTCAGGCGCTCGGCCTCGGTGGTCAGGTCGCCCTTCTCGCTCTCATCGACCGTGTAGCCGAACTCCTCTTCCAGACCCTTGTACAGGTCGGCCAGCTTGACCACAGGGAACGGAGTGGTGGGGACGACGACTTCCAGACCAAACAGCTCCTTGATCTGCTCGCCGTACTGCTCCTTGACGGCCTTCAGACCGGCAGTCAGAAGCTCTTCCTCCATCTTCATGACGTCCTTGTAAGAGGTGATGTAGCTGAACTCAAGGTCGAAGCCGGAGAACTCGGTGGAGTGCTTGTTGGTGTAGCTCTTCTCCGCGCGGAAGACGGGGCCGGTCTCAAAGATGCGCTCGAAGCCGGCGGCCATGGCCATCTGCTTATAGAACTGAGGGCTCTGGGCCAGATAGGCGTTGCGGTCGAAGTAGTCCACCTTGAACACCTCAGAGCCGCTCTCGCTGGCGGCAGCGATGAGCTTCGGGGTGTGGATCTCGATGAAGCTGCGCTCGAGCAGGAACTGACGCATGGCGTTGACGAAGCAGCTCTGTGCCTTGAACATCAGCTGGTTCTCATCGGTGCGCAGGTCGATCCAGCGGTAGTCGATGCGCTGGTCGATGCTGGAACGCTCCACAGCCTTCTTCTTCTTGGTGGCGGCGATCTCCTTGCGGACGATGGGCAGCGCGTCGGCGATGCTCTCGATCTCGATGGTCTCGGGGATCATCTCGATGCCGCCCATCTTGACGTAGTCGTTCTCCATCACCTTGCCGGTGACGGTGATGACAGAGTCCGGGGTCAGCTTGTCGATGGTGTCCACCAGCTCGGGGTGGTCCTCCTTCTCGACGGTGATCTGAAGTTTGCCGGTAATATCCTTCAGCACGATGAAGGCCATATATTTGCTGTTGCGCAGGTTCTCGATAAAGCCCTGCACCTTGACCGTGCTGCCAATTTCCTTTTGTACCTCATTGATATAGGTGCGTTCCATGGAAATCCTCCTTCTGTGTCTTGTGTACTGTTTTATTATACGCTTTTCGGGGGATAAATCAAGAGAAAGGACGAATCACTTTCCTTCTTCGTGCAGCGTCCCGGTGCCGCCCTCCACCACGCCGTCGTGGTCGGCCACAGCCTTGATGGTGCCGAAGAAGCACTTGACGTCCAGCCAGAAGCTCATATGCTCCACATACCAGCCGTCCAGCTTGGCTTTCTCGGAGATCTCCAGCTCGTCGCGGCCATGGATCTGCGCCCAGCCGGTCAGGCCGGGGCGGACATCGTTTGCGCCGTACTTGTCCCGTTCGGCCAGCAGGTCGTACTGGTTCCAGAGGGCCGGGCGCGGACCGATGACTGCCATATCGCCCACAAGGATATTCCACAACTGGGGCAACTCGTCCAGGCTGGTCTTGCGCAGGAATTTGCCGAATTTTGTAATGTACTGTTCCGGGTTCTCCAACTCGCCGGTGGCGCAGTTGGGGGTGTTGTTTTTCATGGTCTGGAACTTGTAAATGGTAAAGGGCTTGCCTCGCCGTCCCCGCCGCTCATGACTAAAGAACACAGAGCACTCCGGGGTAAACAAGTTTACAATACAGATCACCAAAAACAGCGGCGACAGCACCACCAGCGCCAAAAAAGAGGCGCAAATATCAAACAGCCGCTTGATCTTGGTGGGACCAAACCACTTTTTTTTGCTTTTTTACCAGCAGCGCCTGATAGGGTTCCAGCTCCACATCCGCCAGCCAGACGGAAGTGCCCTCCGGGGTGTGATACTCGCCACCCAGAGCGTCCAGACTGGCGCCTGCCGGGTACTCGGTAAAGTTGAACAGTCCCACCAGCGTTTCCTCGCCGCGCTTGCGTACCAGCGCCAGCACGCCGGGGTTGTGGCTGTCCCATGTGGTCACCCACGCATCCGGGGCAAAGCAGGGGTCTGCCCGCATTTGGCGCAGCTGCTCCATGCCCTGCCACAAGGCGTTTTGCAGCGTACCCTTCCGGGTGCGCTGCTTTGCATCCTCCCAGTTGAATTTGCTGCGGTGCAAATTGCGGCTGTCCTCCACACGGTCGGCGTCGTTTTTGTAGTCCCAGCCATTGAGCTGCGCAATTTCATCGCCACAGTTCAGCATGGGGAAGCCCTGCAAAAAGGCCATGGCAGTGTGCAGCAAAAGGTCACGCTTTACGGCGTAGTCCAGTGCAATTTTATCGCCCTTTTCCAGTGCCTGCTCCACGCCGCACAGGCTGGCAGTGGTGCCGCAGCTCCGGGCGTCGCCGGTGGCAGGGTCGTAGTTGTACAGCTCGCCCTTTGCCCAGCTTCCGGGGAAATTGCCCTCGTAGAAGTGGTACAGATATTCTTTATGCTTCTGTGGGTCGATGCCGAGCCGGTTTTCCACCGCCTCGTCCAGACCCCAGCCGATGTCATCGTGGCAGCGCAGATAGTTCACGAACCAGCAGTTGTCCGGCAGGGCGTGGAGGGCATCCAGCTGGGCTTTCAGCAGCCGGGTGTCCCGGCTGGCAAGGGCACCCCACAGGTTGACCATGGTGGACACGTTGTAGAGCATGTGGCATTCCGGCTTTTCCGGGGTGCCGAAATAGGCGGCAAGCTCCTTGGGAGCCATGACCACCTCGCCCTTGAGGATGACCGCGGGGCAGACTACCTCCAATACCATGCGGAGCATCCGCACGATGGTATGTACCTGCGGCAGGTTGCGGCAGGTGGTGCCCAGCTGCTTCCAGATATAGGGTACCGCATCAATGCGGAACACTTCCACGCCCAGATTTGCCAGATGCAGGATACTCCTGGTCATGTCCACGAACACCGCCGGGTTTGCGTAGTTCAGGTCCCACTGGTAGTCGTGGAAGGTGGTCAGCACCCACTTGTGCATCTCCTCGCACCATGTAAAGTTGCCGGGTGCGGTGTTGGGGAACACCTGCGGCACGGTCTGCTCGTACTGGTCGGGGATGGTGTGGTCGTCATAGAGGTGGTAATAGGCCTGAAACCACGGGTCGCCCGCCTTTGCCGCCATGGCCCAGCGGTGGGTGCTGGCGGTGTGGTTCATGACAAAATCCAGACACAGGCTGATGCCGGCTTTCCGCAGCTCCCGTGTCAGGTTTTCCAGATCCTTGTTGGTGCCAAGGGCCGGGTCTACGGTGTCAAAATCCTCCACTGCATAGCCGCCGTCGTTGTGGGGGTGGGGCATCTGCAGCAGGGGCATCAGGTGCAGATAGGTCAGCTTCTGCTCCTTGAGGTAGGGCAGCTTCTTTGCCAGTTCTTTTAAGTTCCCGGCAAAGAGGTCGGTGTACATGGTCATGCCGAACATATTGCCACGCTTGTACCACTCCGGGTCGGCAGAGCGGGCCTTGTCCAGTGCTTTCAGCTCAGCACTGCGGACGTTGTAGGCTTCTGCCATCTCCTGTTCCAGAACTTCCAGCCCTTCCCGGTTGTGATACAGTTCCATAAACAGCCATTCCAACTCGTCCTTGTGCTTGGCAAACCGGGACGCAAATTCCTGTTTTACTGCCATGGTTCAGCCCTCCACTTCCGCAAGGGTGGGCATGGCGGGGATAGCACCATGCCGACTGGTGGTGATGCTGGCTGCCTTGTTGGCAAAGGCCAGAATGCCTTCCAGCTTGTCCACCGTCAGGGTGTCCAGCTCCTCCTTGCAGAGCTTGGACAGAGCAGCCCCAAAGAAGGTGTCGCCTGCGCCGTTGGTATCACCCACCTTGCAGGGGACGCCAGCCACATGGCCGGTCTTGTCCCCAAAGCGGTAGAATACGCCGTTTGCACCCAAGGTGACAAAAATCAGTCGGATGCCGTTCTGTGCCAGCTGGGCTGTGCCCTCTGCACAGTCAGTGGTTCCGGTGAGCAGAGGCAGCTCTTCATCGGACACTTTCAGAATATCCACCAGCGGCAGGGGAGCTTTCATCTGGGCAATGGCTTCCTCTTTGTTTTTCCAGAGGTTTGCACGGTAATTGGGGTCGTAGGTGATGGTAGCACCCAGCTTTTTGGCGCGGGCGGCGGCGTCCAGCGTCGCGGTGCGGGAAGGGTCGGCGGTTAGGCTGACCGAGCCGAAATGCACGATCTTTGCCGCTTTGAGAGTTTCTTCCGGGATGTCCTCTTTGCTCAGCATCACATCGGCATTGGCACTGCGGTAAAAGCTGAAATCCCGCTCACCGGTGGCATCCACCGAAACAACAGCCATGGTGGTGGGGTGGTCAGCATCCACCGCCATGCCGGAAACGTCCACTTTGTTTTCTGCCAGAACCTCTTTCAGGTAGCGGCCAAAGGCATCCGCACCCACCTTGCCGATAAAGGCAGTCTGTGCGCCCAGCCGGGCGGCTGCCACCGCCAGATTTGCAGGAGCACCGCCGGGGTTTGCGGCAAACTGAGGGATGCCGCGCGCATCCTTGCCGGTCTGGGTCAGGTCGATCAAAACTTCGCCAATCGTTACAATATCCATGGTTGCTCTCCTTATCATTCATCATAGCGGGGTGTCTGCTCCGGGAACTGCTGGTTGATCTTTTCTTCAATGCCATAGGCAGCATTGAAATCGTTGTACAGCAAAAAGAAGCAGACGAACCAGATAAACCACACGCCGAGGAAAGGCACAAGAAAGCCCGTCCACGGCAAAAACAACACAAACAGCAGCCACCATACCAGCTGAAGTGCGGCTGCACCCAGAACGTGCCTACCGTATTTCAGGCAGAACAGCACCGCGTTTTGCAGGCGGTGGAGGTTGCTTTCTTCAAACAATACCACCTGCGGCCAGAACGCAGTAAACAGCATGAGCAAAATCAGCAGACCTGCCAGAAAAACAGCCATGGTTCCGATACCGGGCAGACGCTCCCCGGAGAACAGCACCATGCCGAAAAACAGCTCGATGCCAAGTGCCAGACTGAACACCACACCGGGCAGAAGGGATGCTTTCCAGTTCTGTTTCATGCCCTTGCAGTAGTTCTCCCACCAGCCCCGGGGCGCATCCCGGTAGCTGCGGAACAGTGCATCCATCATGCAGGAGATCGCCGGGCCCACCAGCAGTCCACCCACCACGCAGACAGGGAGCAGCACCAGCAGACTGGAAGAAAGCAGGGCGTACCCCACTCCCAGCCCGTAGGGGATGCACAGACCCAAGGTAACAAAATCCGCAAAGAGAAAGCTTTTCCAGTCTCGTTCCAGCAGCTCCTGATACCGGGGCAGACCAGTGGCGCGTTGACCATGGATGACCGGGTCACTCGGAAAGAATAAGCCCATTTCTACGCCTCCTTAATAGGTGCAGCCGTTCAGAAATTCGGTCAGTACAGCCAGTGCATCGCCGGTGTAGCTCTCCTGACAGGAAAGCTCCCACTCTATGGCACTGGTGCCCTTCTGTCCAAAGGCGGCAACGCCAAAGGCATAGGGGTTGCTTTCGTCCTGATAGGCAAACTGAATGACAGTGTACTCCTGCCCGCCGGCAGTCAGGGTCTGTGTGTCGGAAATATCGTAGTTCTGCTGCGCCAGCTCCTGCCAGCCGGAAACAGCGGAAGCTGCCTTTTCTCCGGTCTTGTTCTCCTGCACCACCAGCGTCAGCTGGGCATCGTAGAGATCGACTGTCTTACCCTCGCTGTTTTCATAGGGCTGGGGTTCTCCGTTGACCCAAGAAGCATAGTACAGACCGTTGGCTGCAAGAATGTCCTTGTTGTCCAGCAGGGTGAAGCCCTCCGGCGGGGCAGGGGCAACCAGTGTTTTGCCTACCGGGGCGGTGCCGTCGGGGTTCACCAGCGGGTCGCTTTTCAAATCCTCATCCTTGACACCACAGCCGGTGCAGAGCACCGCCGCCAGCGCCAGAGCCACTATGCACAACAAGTTCCGTTTCATGGAGTTGCTCCTTCCGTCAGAATCTCCCACAGCCGCTGTGCTCCTTCCCGGGCAAGGGCGGCTTTTTCGTTCTTGGGCTCTTCATAAAAGGCCCTGCGGCCTAAAAATAATCCGTTTACCAGTTCTGTGCTGCTGCCAGTAACGGTGGTTCCCAACACGGTAGTCTGATACGTTCCAAGGTCGTATCCAGCCAGCACCGGGCAGTCTGCCCAAGGTACAGTCTTTCCGGCGGCGGTATAGTCGTTGTCGCCCGGCGGAGTGCCGTCCCAGTTGGCAAGAGCCTGATAATCCAGCTGGAAGTGTGCCGGGTCGTCCAGCAGCAGGAAATAGCTGTCCTCAGCGTTCATGTCAGAAAGGAACTGCATCTGCGCCGCCAGTGCATAGGTCGAGGCGTTTTCTTTGTCCTCGGTGTCGCTGACGTACTGGTTGAGCCTGACGCAGACGGCTCCGTCGCCGTTCAGATCCTCGCCGTACTGCGCAAAGGCGTTTTCAATGGCGCGGGCGGTATCCTCCGGCAGGGAGTTTTTGCCAACATAGGCGATCTGGTAATCCGGCAGGGTCTCGCCCCAGTGCAGGGCGTTTGTCAGCCAGCTTACCCCTACCCAGAGAATCACGGCGGCGATGACGAGATAGACCCAGTGGTAATGCAGCCAGTTTTTTGCCCAGTACCACCGGCCTTTTTCCGGGGCGGTCATGCCTTGGTGGTGCCGCCGTAAGCGTAGCTGACCGGCAGACACAGCAGGGAGGGGGTATTGGCGCGGTTCTCGTTCAGCACGACTTCCACGCAGGTCTCTGCGATGGCGTCCACGGGCTGAACGATGGTGGAACAGTAATAATCCATGTCGCCGAAGGTGCGCAGCCCGTCAAAGCCGATGACCTGCACGTCCTCGGGCACCCGAAGCCCCATGAGACGCAGCAGCTGAACAATCTGGTAGGCCAGACGGTCGGTCACGCAGAAGATGCCGTCAAACTCCAACACGCCGTCCTGCAGATGATCGTCCAGGAACACCGCGAACTCGGCCATGGGGTCAAAGACGATGCCGTCCCGCGCATCTTCCAGATTCTTTATTTCATAAGGAACGCCTGCGGCTTCACAGGCGGCCACAAAGCCGTCCTTGCGTTTGTTGGTCTCGCCCACGATGCTGGAACCGACGCGCAGGAAGGCGAGCTTCCTGCAGCCGTTTTCCATCAGCTTTTCGGCGGCCAGCCGCCCGCCTGCGTAGTTATCTGATGCCACGCAGGGGATGTTGGCGCCGAGATACCGGTCGATGGAGACGGAGTTGATCTCCGAGGGTACTTCCAGCTTCGGGTCATAGGTCAGGGCAATGATGCCGTCCACCTTGTTCTGCTCGGCCATGCGGATCATTTCCTGCTCTTTTTCATTGTCATAGTCGGTATCGCAGAGCAGCATCCGGTAGCCGCGCTTTTGCAGCGAGCTGTTGATGCAATGAGCGATCAGGCCGAAATAGGGATGTGCAATGGTGGGCAAGATGACGGCGATGGTATTGGTGCGGTTGCTTTTCAGGCCGCGCGCATAGGCGTTCAGGTGGTAGTCCAGTTCCTTGATGGCCTGCTCCACCTTTTTGCGGTATTCCTCGCCCACCGGGATGCCGTTGATGACCTTGGATACAGTGCCCAGAGAGACTCCTGCCTCCTTGGCCACATCCTTCATCGTAGGGGCGGTGTTCTGTTTTGCCATGCGGGCCACTCCTTTGTTCGTGAAACGTTTCTATTTCAAGTGGATATATATCAAAGGAAATCTTGCTGTATTCCTGCTAACTCTGAGGTTTTTGCAGCTTCAGTATAGCATGGTTTTTCCAGAATGTAAAGGCTTTTTCGTGAAATTTCATGAATCGTTTCACGAACGCGTGATGATGCATTTTGCACAAAAACATCCTATCGCAAGTGTACAAAATGTTGAAAACATGGATACAAACCGGTTTTTTCAAAAAATCCGGTTGACATGGAATATACGCTGTGCTATCTTTATAGTGCAAGCTGTGTAACGTTTCACGAGAAACGGCAAGAACGATCCCCGAACGGCAGGGGACCCCGCCCACGGGCCTGTGGGCAGCGTAAAAACAAGAAGGAGGAGTTTTTATGACGCAGACCTCGCCAGCTGCTGCACGTCAGCTGGACGCTATCCCGGTCCACCGCAAAAGCCTCAGCCAACGGCTGCGGGAAAACTGGCAGCTCTATGTGATGCTGCTGATCCCGGTGGTGCTGACCATCGTTTATAAGTACTGGCCCATGTACGGCATCCAGATCGCCTTCCGCGATTTCAAGGCAAGCCGAGGCATCACCGGCAGCGAGTGGGTCGGTCTGTACTGGTTTGAGCGGTTCTTCACCGCACCCAACTGTGTGCGCATGATCAAGAACACCGTGCTGCTGAGCCTGTACAGCCTGCTGTGGAGCTTCCCCATCCCCATCATCCTGTCCCTGTGCATCAACCAGCTGCGCTTTGCAAAGTTCAAGCGGGTGGTGCAGACGGTGCTGTACGCACCCCACTTCATCTCCACCATGGTCATCTGCGGTATGATCAAAATTTTCCTTAGTCCGTCGGGCGGTCTGCTGAACCTGATCTTGGGCACCAGCGTGGACTTCCTCTCCGAGAGTGCTGCCTTCCGCACCATTTATGTGGCCTCCGGCATCTGGCAGGAAGCAGGCTGGGGCACCATCATCTATATGGCCTGCCTTGCCGCCGTGGATACCAGCCTGTACGAGGCTGCCAAGATCGACGGTGCATCCATGTTCCAGCGTATCCTGCACATCGATATCCCGGAACTGGTACCTATGATCGTTTTGCAGCTCATTATGAGCGTAGGCAACCTGATGAACGTGGGCTTTGAAAAGGTGCTGCTGCTGCAGACCGAGCTGAACAAGGCCACCAGCGATATCATTGCCGTGTACGTCTACGAGCAGGGCATCATCAACGCCAAGTACAGCTATTCCACCGCTGTGGGCCTGTTCAACACGGTGGTCAACATCATCCTGCTCATCATCGTCAACCGCATCGCCAAAAAGGCGGCGGACGTCAGCTTTGTGTAAAGGGGGCGAACTGTTATGGCAAAAAACATTGCAGCATCCCATCAAAAGAAGCCCGGCGGTCTGTCCGATAAGGTCAGCGATATCGTTCTGGTGGTCATCTGCGCCGCCGTCATGCTCATCGTGGCTTACCCGCTGTACTACGTTCTGGTGGCGTCCTTCTCAGACCCCTACGACGTGTACGCCGGCAAGACCTTCCTGCTTCCCAGCCAGTTCACCTTGAAAGGCTATCAGGCTGTGTTTGCAGACAGCGCGCTGTTCTCCGGTTTTATCAACAGCATCAAATACACCGTCATCGGCACGATTTATTCGGTGGTCATGATCTATCTGGTGGCTTACCCTCTGAGCGTGAAAGACCTGCCCGGACGGAAATACATCAGCCTGTTCTTCGTCATCACCATGTACTTCGGCGGCGGTCTGGTGCCTACCTACCTCATCGTCAAGCAGACCGGTCTGCTGGGCAGTATGTGGGCGCTGTTCCTGCCCGGCGTGGTGGCTGTGGGCAACGTGATCATCGTCCGCAACTTCTTCGAGAACAACATTCCCAGAGAACTGCTGGAGGCCGCCGAGATCGACGGTGCCTCCAAGTGGACCGTCTTTGTCAAGATGGTCATCCCCCTGAGCCGCTCCATTATGGCCGTTATGGTCGTGTACAGCATGGTAGCCTACTGGAACGACTGGTTCACCGCCCTGATCTACCTGAAAGCCGATCAGGCTCCGCTGCCGCTGGTGCTGCGGAACATCCTCATCAAGAGTTCTACCAGTGCCAGCCAGTCCTCCATGGTGTCCGGCGGCTTTGCCGAGCTGAACAAGCTGACCGAAATGGTCAAGTTTGCTTCCATCATCGTGGCAGCCGCCCCCATGCTGATCGTTTACCCCTTTGTACAGAAGTATTTTGAAAAAGGCTTCATGGCCGGTGCGGTCAAAGGCTAAAATTGCGACCGCCGCCTGCGGCGGAAACAGGGAGCAATTTTTGGCGCAGCGGTCTGCAAGACGCGAGTGCCGCCCAAGGCACGAAGCGGATGCAGGGCACCGCAAGAGGTTTTAAGCGACCGCTGCCCATCCCAGAAAACGAAAAGAACCTGACACAACATTATAGATAAGGAGAAACAACCATGAAAAAGATGATCTCTCGCCGCAATTTCCTGAAGGTTTGTGCCGTTGCCGGTTCTGCCGTGGCGCTGTCTGCCTGCGGCGGCAGCAAAAAGCCTGCTGCACCGGACCCCTCCAACACCGACCAGACCAGCTTTGATATCGTGGGCGGTCAGTCTGCCCTGAGCCCCGGCTACAACGACAACGAGGTGCTGAAGAAGCTGGCAGATAACGTGGGCGTCAAACTCAATTACGAGACCATGAGCGACTCCCTCAGCGAGCAGGTGAACATCCGCATTGCAGGCGACCAGCTGCCGGATGCCTTTATGGGTGTGGGCTTCTCCAACTACGATATCGCCAACTACGGTGCAGACGGCACGTTCCTGGACCTGACCCCCTATATCAACGCCGAGATCATGCCCAACCTGACCAAGATCCTGGACGAGCACCCCAACATCCGTGCAGCTATCACCATGAGCGACGGCTGCATCTACGGTCTGCCCGCTGCCGAGCAGATGGGCACTGCCGGTATCGGTGACGACGAGGATTACAGCATCTTCACCATTCCGCAGTTCTCCATGATCAACAAGCGCTGGCTGGACGAGCTGGGGCTGGCAGTGCCCACCACGCTGGACGAGCTGCACACCGCCCTGAAGGCCTTCAAGGACAACGATATGTCTGCCAAGGTCTACGGTAATGCACCCGGCAGCACCATCCCCATGTCCACCGGCTTTGACGAGTGGTGCTGGGGTCAGAACATCTTCTACGCAGGCTTCGGCTTCACCAACTGGCCTAACGATGTGTGCAACGATCTGGTTCTGCAGAAGGACGGCAAGTGCCGCTTTGTCTGCGCCGAGGACAACTACCGCAAGGCGGTCACCTACTTCCACGACTGGTACGCCGAGGGTCTGATGGACGTGGAGATGTTCAGTCAGGATGCCAACCAGCTGCTGGCTAAGGGCGCACAGGGCTATCTGGGCGTTTCCACCTGGTGGTACATCGAGGAACTGATGGGCGATTACGCCAAGGACTATGTGTTCCTGCCCGTGCTGGACGGCCCGGACGGCACCCACAACGTCACCGTACGTACCGGCGGCGGTACCAACAGTGGCAACCTGAATGTGACCAACAAGTGCCAGAGCCCTGCCAACCTGCTGAAGTTCTTTGACCAGTGGTATGACGGCGAGACCGTGATGCAGCTGCAGTACGGCCCCATTGGCGTGTTCTTCACCGAGCAGGACGCCAACGGCAAGTGGAAGTCCATCACCGAGGAGGAGGCCAAGGCAAAGTACAACAAGGGGGCCGGTGAGTTGAAGTCTACCTACGAGGTCTGGGGTCCCAAGCTGATCCTCAGCGAGTACTACGATGAGTATTTCTACATGGAGGACCGCGCCATCGAGCGTCTTACCGACCTTGAGAACTATTGGATGCCCTTTGTGGATGACGCCACTACCTACCCCATCGACTGCGTGTTCACCAGCGAGGAGTTGGACACCATCGACCGCTACCGTGCTGATTTTGAGAACGCAGTCTCTGAGCAGGAAGGTCTGTGGCTGAAGGACAGCGGCCCCTCCGACAACGAGTGGGCAGCTTATCTGGACACCCTGACCAACAGCTGCGGCATGGATAAGCTGCTGGCAGCTTACCAGAGCGCATACGACCGCTACAAGGCGAACGCCTGATTTTGTAATGCAAGGAGGCATCCGCGATGCCAAGTGAAATTTTGAACAAAGCTCGTGCCTACGAAGCCGAGCACGGCGCAGCCATTTCCCCGGCGGAACGCCCTGCTTACCACATGACTCCTTATGTGGGCTGGCTCAACGACCCCAACGGCTTCTCTTATTATAAAGGGAAGTATCACCAGTTCTATCAGTATAACCCCTACGATGTGCGGTGGGCACCCATGCACTGGGGCCACGCCGTCAGCACCGACCTGCTGCACTGGGAGTATCTGCCCTGTGCGCTTGCACCGGATTCCCCCGCAGACAACGGCCCCGGCTGCTTCTCCGGTTCTGCCACCGAGATGGATGACGGCAAGCAGCTGCTGATGTACACCAGCGTGATTGCAGAAAAGCAGCCCAATGGGGAGATGCGGGACATCCAGACCCAGAGCATTGCCATCGGTGACGGTCTCAACTACGAAAAGCCTGCCTGCAACCCGGTGCTGACCCAGAAAGATCTGCCGGAGGGCTTCAGCAAGTTTGATTTCCGGGATCCCAAGATCTGGCGTGAGGCCGACGGCACCTACTCCGCCGTCACCGTCTGCCTGGCCGAGGACGGCAGCGGTGCAGCGGCACTGTTCCAGAGCAAGGACGGCTTCGACTGGCACTTTGTCACGGTGCTGGAACGCTGCAACAATCAGTACGGCAAAATGTGGGAGTGCCCGGACTTCTTCCCGCTGGACGGCAAGCAGGTTCTGATGCTGGGGCCCATGGAGATGCTGCCCAAGGGCGAGTTCCACAACGGTCACAACGTGATTGCCTTCATCGGCAGCTATGACGAAGCCACCCACACCTTCACCAAGGAAAATGTGCAGCTGATGGATGGCGGCATCGACTTCTACGCCACCCAGACCACCCTTGCCCCGGATGGCCGCCGGCTCATGACCGCATGGCTGCAGACCTGGTCGGACACCGAGGATAAGCCCAAGGGCTGCAAGTGGTTCGGGCAGACCATCTGCCCCCGCGAGCTGTATATCAAGGACGGACGCATTATTCAGACCCCCGTGCGGGAGCTGGATGCCGTCCACGGCAAGCGCACCTTCCACAAAAATGTGACGGTGCAAGGCGAAACAACGCTGGAGGGCATCAAGGGCCGTGTAGCCGACCTGACCGTCACGGTGCAGCCCGGCGAATACCGTTCCTTTACCCTGAAGCTGGCTGCTGACGCAGACCATCACACCAGCCTGTCTTATGACCCCTACACCTCACAGCTGACGCTGGACCGCAGCCATGCCGGTTCCCGTGCCGACATCGTACACCGCCGCAGCTGCAAGGTTCGCAGCCAGAACGGTGCGCTCAAACTCCGTATCCTTCTGGACAAAAACAGCATCGAAGTTTTCGCTAACGATGGTGAACAGACCATGACCGCATGGATCTACACGCCCCAGTCTGCCGACGGCATTGCCTTTGCTGCCGATGGCGAAGCAACTGTTACAGTGGAACAGTTTGAGCTGAATCTGTAACCTGATATTCCCTTCATTTCTCCTTCATCAATACAGCCCCACTTTGGTTTCTTCTTCACCAAAGCGGGGCTGTTGTTGCTTCTATGTAAGGTTAGTCCTCTAATCTGCCGTGTTCGCAGCCAAGGGAGAGGTAGCGTTCCATCTCACCACTCAGCACCATCTGTGCATACTCCAAGGGCTTGTTGTAGAGCAGCCAGTCCAGTTCTGCCCGCTGTGCCGGGGTGTTGCCGTACTCGTCCTCAATGGCGCTGCAGTCGATGGCAACGGCAGAACCGTCTGCGAACCGGGCTTCTACCCGGTCGGTGTCCATATTGTAGCAGCAGGAAAGCAGTTTGTTCATAGGAAACCTCTTTCTATATTAAGGTGATGTCTGTTCGATTGTCCAAATCCCTGCCATGAATCATAGTTGTGAATGTACATTTGATGCTTGGTCTAAACAGGCAAGATTTCAGCTGCTGTTTTGGGCTCGAACCCGACCGGTTTCCCGGCTTTGCATAAAAATCCGATACCTGTTTTAAGGGGTTGATTTTGGCTCTGCACATTTTTGCACACTTTTTGCACACCGGAACGGCTGGATAACGGATGCGAGAGGGGACAACAGGTGCAAAGAATGCAGCAGATGCAAAACACAAATTTACGATAAAACGAAAAAAATAACGAATTGACGCAATTTTTAAAATTGACGATTGTTGCACGTTGGTTTCTCTTAATCAGTGGGCCCAGGGTTCGAGTCCCTGGAGGTGCACCACAAAGAGCACCAGGCAGAAATGCTTGGTGCTTTTTCTTTTGTTTTTTCAGAAAGTAAAAAGACTTCCGCCTGAGGGTCATTCTCAAAGCGGAAGTCTTTTTCTGTTTGTTGCTCCATCGTGCCGTCACCGCCCATCAGAGCCGTCATCTCACGGATCGTCAAGTTATTTCTGACGGTATCCCAAAAGCCGCTGCACGAAGGGCCGGAGCGAGTGGATGAACGCTTCATCCGAAAGCTCTGTCTGATGTTCCAGTTTCCAGACACAGAGATGATGGAAAAATTTTCAAAAAAGTTGCAGATTGTGCAGGAAAAATTTCTTGCAGCTCGTTTTGTTAGGTGGTATCATTATAACGGTTTGCGCCGCTAACCCGGGGCAGTATCTCGCAGACAGGTCGTTTTTGGCGGACGCTGTGGGGGAAAGCGCAGAACGGATGAAAACAGGCAGAAAGAACTTTTCTTTTTCATGAAACACAGGAGGTCAGGCTTTTCATGCTAGGTTTCAACAAGAAGACACAGGACGCCTCTCCGCAGGAGAATACCGGCGGAGAAAATAAGGTGTTCCACTTTATCAAGACCCACAAAAAGCGCTGCATCGCGGTGGTCGCAGCCGCAGCGGTGCTGGTAGCGGTCATCGTGCCGCGCAAGAGCCGCAGTGCGTCGGCAGACCTTGCCTACACGCAGGAGAAGCTGGGACGCCGCGACATCGTGAACGTCTACGACGGCAGCGGCACCATCAACGCCGCCGATTCCTACGCCGTCAAGTCCCTCGTCACCGGCACGGTGCTCACCGCCGATTTTGAGCTGGGCGACAGCATCGAGAAGGGCGATATTCTTTACACCATCGACATTTCGGATGTGGAAAACAACCTCGCGAGCGCACAGCTCTCGGTGGAGCAGGCACAGCGCAATTACGATGACATTGCGGATATGCAGAACGTCCGCACCAGGATCAGCGGCGAGGTCAGCTCCTTTGCAGTCGCCGCAGGCGACGCCGTGCAGGCTGGTCAGACTGTGGCCACCATCCGCGACACCTCCGTGATGCTGCTGGCCGTGGATTTCCCTGCCGCAGAGGCCCAGAGCTTTGTCGCCGGTCAGGCCGCACAGGTCATGCCGGACACCACTTTTGAGACGCTGAACGGCACCATCCGCTCCGTTTCCGGTGCAGACCCTGCCGGCGACGCCAGCCTGATGACCTGCACCGTCACCATCGCTGTTCCCAATGCGGGCAGCCTGACCACCGCACAGGCCGCTGTGGCACAGGTGAACGGCGTCAGCTCCCTCAACTCTGCACACTTTACTTACCAGCGTGAGGAGACTGTCGTGGCAGCTGCCTCTGGTACCGTGTCTGAACTCTGCGTCAAGGAGGGCGGCACCGTCCGTCAGGATGACGTCATCCTCCGCATTACCGGCAAGGATCTGGACAAGCAGACCAAAAACGCCGCTGACAGCCTGCGCGCTGCCGAGCTGCAGATGTCTTCTGCCGAGAAGACCATCAGCCACTATACCATCGACGCCCCGATCAGCGGCACCATCGTGGATAAGAAGGTCAAGGCCGGCGACAAGCTCAGCGCCAACGACACCGCCATGCAGAACCTCTGCACCATCTACGATATGAGCTATCTGGAAATGAAGCTCAACGTGGACGAGCTGAAGATCCGCTCCCTCGAGGTCGGCCAGGAGGTGAACATCACCGCCGACGCCGTCCCGGGTGAGACTTACAAGGGCGTCATCAGCAGCATCCTCGTGGCAGGCACTACCGCCAACGGCTCCACCAGCTACCCCGTCACCGTCCGCATCGACGACATGGGCGAGCTGCTGCCCGGAATGAACGCTACTGCGAAGATCACCACCGCCAGCGTCAAGAATGTTCTGGCCCTGCCCAACGCCGCCCTCGTCCGGGGCAGCTATGTGCTGGTGACCAAGGATTCGCCCAGCGCTGCCAATGCTGAGACTTCCATGACCGCTCCCGACGGCTACGTCTACGTCAAGGTGACCACCGGCATCAGCGATGACGATTACATCGAAGTGAAGAGCGGCCTGCAGGAGGGCGATACCATCGCTTACGACAACTCCAGCGTCAGTGCGACCGACTTCTACAGCAACATGATGGCCTCCGCCGAAGGAGATGACGAATGAGCACGCTGATAGAATTTGATGGGGTCTGCAAGTATTACCAGATGGGCGACACCCTCGTAAAGGCCGCCGACCACGTCTCTTTCAAAATCAACAAAGGCGAGTTCGTGGCCATCGTCGGCCAGTCCGGTTCTGGTAAATCCACTTGTATGAACATCATCGGCTGTCTGGATGTGCCCACCCACGGCACCTACCGGCTCAACGGCCGGGATGTGGGCAAGATGAACCGCAACGAGCTGGCCGCTATCCGCAACGAAATGCTGGGCTTTATCTTCCAGCAATACAATCTGCTGCCCAGGCTGAACCTGATGGAAAACGTGGAGGTACCGCTGGTGTATGCGGGCATCTCCCGCACCGAGCGCCACATCCGCGCCCGGGAGGTGCTGGAGCAGGTGGGACTTGGCGACAAGCTGAAAAACCGCCCCAACCAGCTTTCCGGCGGTCAGCAGCAGCGCGTGTCCATTGCGCGGGCACTGGTGCGCAACCCGCCGGTCATTCTGGCGGACGAGCCCACCGGCGCACTGGACTCCCATACCGGCCGCGAGGTGCTGGGGCTTTTGCAGCAGCTGCACAAGCAGGGACACACCGTAGTGCTGATCACCCACGACAATTCCATTGCCGTGCAAGCCGACCGCATCATCCGGCTGGAGGACGGTCAGGTGGTGTATGACGGCGACTCCCACGCACCGGAGGCCATGGTGCAGCCCACCCTGCTGCCCGAAACGCCGGAAAAGGAGGAACAGGCATGATCATTGAAACCTTCCGGCAGGCTATCCAGAACGTGTGGAGCAACAAGCTGCGCACCTTTCTGACCATGCTGGGCATCATCATCGGCGTGATGGCGGTCATCGTCATC
>OGNU01000434.1_pt1 | contig 18305 bp, 20 predicted proteins | sample 1573581 | NCBI WGS metagenome assembly OGNU01 (sample SAMEA2581992, study PRJEB24529) | metagenome | biome: Human gut stool | place: China | collected 2011 | reverse complement strand
CGTAAATGCACATTTCCAACCATACTGTTACATAGGCCAGAGTTTTCTCTCAGAAAGCTCTGGCTTTTTCTATTGAAAACATTTGTCCATCACACCAGTTACGGCTGTATGGACTGGTTCACGAATGCTAAACAAGCAAATATCCGTAGGGAAACGTATACTTCCCAGCTAATGAAAGGTGGGCATTTTACAATCGGACACGACAAAGGCGGCTTCGATCTCTCGAAGCCGCCTTATCAACTGTGGAAGTGGAAACTCATTGGGTGAACTCAGTTTTCCAGCCAACCGTAATCAAATTCTGTAAAGTCGTGGATGTAGTGGTCTGCTCCCAGTGCCAGCAGCTCGGACCCGTCTGCCGTCTCTCCGACGCCCACGATCCGGCCTGCGCCGTTTCGTTTTGCCAGAGCGATGGCGGTGACGCTGTCCTCGATGACCAGGCACTCAGAGAACGGAACACCCAGCCTCCGCGCAGCTTCCAGATGCATCTCGCCTTTGTCGGCATAGCTTCCGTCGTCGTACACGACGTCCTGTTGTTTCAGCCAGTGACCGATCGGAAACGAGTCAAAGTAGAAATCAACATTTGCTTTTATGGAAGCACTCGCCAGCGCGAACGGGATGCCGCGCTTCTGTAAGCCTTGCAGCAGCTCTTCAGCACCTGCTACGAGGTGTAAACTGGCAGGATCGTTCCTGCATGCCTCCCGGTACAGCACCTCTTTCTTTTCTGAATACTGCTGGCGCTCCTCAGGGGTGAGCCACGGGGCCATGTTCTTCAGGATGACATCATTGCAGGGACCGCAAATCTTCGTCGATGCAAGAGGGCTTTTATCTTCGGGATGCAGTTCATGATAGATCTTTGACCACGCCTCCATGTGGAAGCGGGTATCAAAGAACATCGTCCCATTAAAATCAAGAAGTACCGCGTGCATTGTGATTCCGGCTTATGTCTTAAGCAAAGATGCCGAAGAATGCGCCGACCAGACCGATGACCAGCAGCAGAGCGATGCAGGTAACGGGCTTCCAGTTCTTCTTCTTCATCAGGAAGAACAGGCCGAGGGTCAGAGCCAGAGGGATCAGCTTGGGCAGGACGCCATCCAGAATGCTCTGGATAACGATGGGGCTGTCGCCGTTCTCGATGACGGTAGCAACGGTGGTGCCGCCGTAGTTGGAAGTCAGAGCACCGACGATGAAGACGCCCAGCATGGAAGCTGCACGGGTGAACTCCTTAGCGTTGGCAGTCAGGATGTCGATTGCCTTGGTGCCCAGGTTGTAAGACCAGTACATCAGGAAGAAGCGGCATGCGAACTGCACGATGTTAAAGATCAGCAGGAACAGGATGGGGCCAGCCAGCGAACCGTTGATGGCCATGTTCGAGGTGATACCTGCGGTGATGGGAACCAGAGTGAACCAGAAGATTGCGTCGCCGATACCGCCCAGAGGACCCATAGCGGCAACACGCACGGCACGAATGGTTTCGATGTCAGCCTTCTGCTGCTCCAGAGAGAGGATGATGCCCATGACGAAGGTGACCAGGAACGGGTGAGTGTTGAAGAACTCCAGGTTGTGCTCCATGGAGAGCTCCAGGTCTTCCTTGTTATCGCTGTGGATCTTCTCCAGACCGGGCAGGATGCAGTACAGCCAGCCGGCAGCCTGCATACGCTCGTAGTTGAAAGATGCCTGCAGGTTCAGGGAACGAAGCACCATCTTGTTCAGCGTAGCCTTATCCAAAGGCTGCGCGGGAGTCAGATTGTTGTAATGAGTTGCATTAGATGCCATCTTCGTCGTCGCCTCCATTCGCAGCAAAACCAGAACCAGCAGCCTGCTTGATAGCAACGCGAGTCTGGTAGTCATACAGAGCGATCGCAATACCAACGAATGCGATCAGCAGCAGAGCAGAACCGGACAGCTCGGGGATGTAGCCGATGATGGTTGCCAGAGCGAAACCAGCAAAGTAGATGCCCCAGAACTCGTTGGAGAGCATGATGCGCAGCAGGGTAGCGAAACCGACGAAGCGCATCATACCACCGGCAGCGCCCAGACCAGCCATGATCCATGCGTACTTGGCAGCCAGGTTGCTCAGGGTAGTACCCATTGCAGAGCCGCCCAGCATACCGAGGGTGCAGACGATGGCGAACAGCAGACCCAGCAGAGCCATTGCCATGTAGTTCAGACGGACAATGCCCTTAGTGTCGCCCTTTGCTGCCAGCTGGTCAGCCTTGGACATCATGGGGGACATGAGGGTGAACAGGAAGGTGACCATGTACTGGCCGATCAGAGCAAAGGGAACTGCCAGACCGACAGCAGCGGTGGTATCCAGATGAGAAGAGATCGCAAACACGGTAGCCATGACGCCGCCGATGACTGCGTTTGGCGGCTGAGCGCCGCCGACAGGCATGTTGCCGATGGTCATCAGCTGGTAAGTACCGCCGACGATCAGACCGGTGGGAAGGTCGCCCAGGATCGCACCGATGATAGCACCGGAAACGATAGGCTGGTACAGGGATTCCAGGAAATCAAACTGGTCGATGGCGACGATGAACACCCACACAAAGACCAGAATGATCTGAAGTGCACTAAAGCCCATAATAAATACTCCTTTTCAAGTATTTTCGAAAGCACCCGGAAAGCTTACTTGAACAGCTTTTCGATGTTTTCAGCGTGTTCGGTAGGAACGCGGCGGATCTCCAGTTCCACACCAAGCTCCTGCAGCCGCTTGAACGCAGCCACATCAGCGTCGTCAACTGCGACAGAACCTGCCACCTGGCGCTTGCCTTCTGCCATGTGCATGTTACCGATGTTGACTTTCTTGATGGGAACGCCACCCTCCACCAGCTTCACGACATCCTGCGGGTTCTCGCAGACGATGAAGATCAGCTGCTTGGCGCTGGCCTTGTGGATGGTGTCGATCGTCTTCTGGATGGTCCAGTAACGCATTGCAGCGTAGGCAGGAGCGGCCATATTCATCAGACCCTGACGCAGGCTGTTGCCAGCCACCTCGTCGTTGGCCACCAGAATAAGGTTTGCACCAATGGCGCCACACCACTGCGTTGCGACCTGACCGTGAACAAGACGGTTGTCGATCCGCGTAAGAACAATGTTCGGCATTCTCAAATTCCTCCTTGAGTTTTTTGTCTGAGTTTCCAATTCAGAGTAACTACATTATAGGCTATATTTGAACAAATGTCTTTATATTTTTTAACAAATTGTTTCGAAAAAACGGTTAAATTCGGTGAGTCTCATTACAATCTACCAAAAAAGTATAAATAAGACTGGTCAAAACGCCCAAAAAATGATATACTTTTTCAATAAGGAGGGATTTGAATGCAACGCGAAACTTCCAACGACAGTTTTCTGGACTACGGCTCGGTCTACCACCAGCCCATCGACCGCGAGCACCCGGAGCTCATCCACCAGACGATGGTTGCCATCACCCGCCGCTATGTCTCCCAGTTCTACTGGTTCAACTGCGATACCTATTTACAGGTAAAGAGCGGCATTGGCGTTCTGCTGGTCTCCCACACGGCGGAGGCTGCCGATGTGCAGGAGTTTGCGATGAACAGGCTCATCCACATCAGGCCAAATATCTACTTTGCCGTCGTCTCCACGACCCAGAAGCTCGAGTACGACCTTTACGCCGAGAGCAGCTACTTGCTGCATATCACAGACTTTCCTTCCCAGTACGAATTTCTGGCCGTCCTGCCCCGCATCGAGATACAGAAAATTCTGGGCTACTACTACCGCATCCGCACTGAGAACTACTGTTTCAAGGGCGAGCTGCATGATTTCTTTGAGCTGACCTACGTGGACACCGGCGAGCTGGAGACCGAAGTGGACGGCACGCTCTACCACTTAAAAGAAAAAGACCTGATGATCTACGGCCCGGGCCAGTTCCACACCCAGTACACCGACGAAGAGCACAGGGCCTCCTATATGACCATCCTCTTCGATATGCGCAACCTGACTCCCGTGGAGCGGGAGGTCTGGTATGACGCCCTCATCAACCGGGTGTTCCACTACGACCAGAAGATCAACACCTTATTAAAAGCCTTCGTCCGGGAGAGCACCACCGGCATCCCCTATATGAACAGCCTGATGCTCTGCCTGCTGACCGAGACCATCATCCGGCTGCTCCAAGGCACCTATGCCTCCCCCATGGCCCCCGCCAGCAGCACGGCCCACCAGAGCGCCATGGACGAGCTGTTCGACCGCATCATCGCCTATATCGACGACAACATCTACGACCCCCTCACCATCCCGGAGATCTGCGAGCATTTCTCGCTGTCCCGGTCCGCTCTGCAGCTGCTGTTCAAGAACTCGGTGGACCAGTCGCCCAAAAAGTATATCAACGACAAGAAACTGGAGCGCAGCTGTCAGATGCTCCTCGAGAACCGCTATACCATCAGCGAAATCTCGCTGCGTCTGGGCTACAGCTCCATCCATTATTTCTCCAAGTCCTTCAACATGAAGTACCACATGTCCCCCAGCGAATTCGTCAAGCAGAACTGTCAGAGCAACGTCTGATACCCATTATATATAAGGAGGGGCGCTCCTATGAATATCGGCATCCTCGGCACTGGCTCCATCGCCCGCACGATGGCGGCAGAGTTTGCAAAGGTCCCTGCGTTCCGCTGTGAGGCGGTCTGCTCCCGGCAGCAGGCCACCGGCGAGGCGCTGGCACAGCAGTTCGGCATCCCGAAGGTCTACACCGACTATGACGCCATGCTGGCCGACCCGGACATTGAGCTGGTCTATATCGCCACCCCCAACAGCCTGCACTATGCGCAGACTAAGGCGGCGCTTCTGGCCGGAAAGAACGTCCTCTGCGAGAAGCCCTTCGTCCCTACCGTGGCGGAGGCTGACGAGCTCATCGCACTGGCGAAAGAGAAGCACCTCTTCCTCTTCGAGGCCATCACCACGGCCCACCACCCCAACTATGCACTTGCAAAGCAGTACCTCGACGACATCGGTTCTCTCCGCATCGTCTCCTGCACCTTCTGCCAGTATTCCAGCCGGTACGATGCCCTGCTCTCCGGGCAGGTGCCGCCGGTGTTCGACCCGGCCTGCTGCGGCGGCGCGCTGATGGACCTGAACCTCTACAATGTACATTTTGTGGTGGGACTGTTCGGCGAACCCATGCTGGTGAGCTACCATCCGAACCTCTACCGGAACGGCATCGACACCAGCGGCATCCTCCTGCTGGAATACCCCGACTTCATCTGCCAGTGTACCGGCGCAAAGGACTGCGCCGCGCCGGGCAGCGTCCAGCTCATCGGCGACGCGGGCCGCATCCTCATCGAGCCGGGCAGCAGCAACTGCCAGAAGCTCCGCCTCGTCCGTCCCGGACAGGAAGATATTTGCAGCGAGTACAGCGAGTCGCCGTGGTTCTACGAGGTGGCGGAGATCGCCATGATCCTGGCCCTCAAGGACTATGATGCCTGCTACGCCGCACTGAAAAAGACCCGGCAGGTGGTCACCGTTCTGGAAGCCGCCCGGGAGGATGCACAGCTGGGCTTTTGAGCCTTCAACCGCAAATGACAAACTCTTTGGCGTTTTTTGCTCTTGCCAAATTAGCCAGGACTATCTATAATAAAGATGAATCGTTAAACTCTTAACGCTTTTTGAAGAAGGTAAAGTTTTTGGAGGTTTTACTATGTCCTTAGTTACGACCAAAGATTTGATGCTCGACGCTCAGAAGAACCATTACGCCATCGGCGCGTTCAATGCCGAGAACATGGAGATGGTGCAGGCCATCATCGCCGCTGCTGAGGAGCTGCGCGCTCCCGTCATCGTCCAGACCACCCCGGGTACTTTGAAGTACGCTTCTCCGGCCATGTTCCACGCCATGGTGGCCGCAGCCGCTTCTGAGGCCAGCGTCCCCGTCGTGATGCACCTCGACCACGGCAGTAGCTATGAGCTGGCCATGCAGGCATTCCGTGCCGGCTACACCTCCGTCATGATCGACGGCTCTCACCATGTGTTTGAGGAGAACATCGAGATCACCAAGTCCGTTGTCCGCGCCTGCCACGCCGCCGGTATCCCGGTGGAGGCTGAGCTGGGCAAGGTCGGCGGCAAGGAAGACGACCTTGACGGCGGCAATGGCAACGGCTACACCGTCCCCTCCGAGGCTGCTGAGTTTGCAGAGCGCACCGGCGTCGATTCTCTGGCTGTCGCCATCGGCACTGCCCACGGCGTCTACAAGGGAACTCCCAAGCTGGATATGGAGCGCCTGAGCGAGATCCGCAAGGTCGTGTCTGTGCCTCTGGTGCTGCATGGCACCTCCGGCGTGCCGGATGACGCCGTCCGCGAGTGTGTTGCACGCGGTATGTGCAAGGTCAACTACGCCACCGACCTGCGTATTGCCTTCAGCAAGGGCCTGAAGGAATACCTCGCCAAGGACCCCGAGGTCTTCGACCCCAAGAAGTACAGCGCCGTCGGCCGCGAGTACGTCAAGGAATACGTCAAGAGCAAGATCCTGGTCTGCGGCAGCAACGGCAAGGCTTAAATCTGAAACTCACATAACATCGCAGCGGGAGCGGATGTCCTTCGGGATGTCCGCTCCCGCTTTTTGCTGCACAAATGACAAGGCCCCCGCAGAATGCCGAACATTCTGTGGGGGCCTTGCCGTTATGAAAGAAAGGTAAAAGTAGCAAATATGGGGGAATGCCGCCTTATTTCAGCAGGCTCTGGACTGCGTAGCGGGAGATGGTGATGACGACCTTGGGGGCCACCTCCACGCGGAGGGTGTCCTCGTCGTCGATGCCGACCACTTTGCCGTAGACGCCGCCCGCGAACATGATGCGGGAGCCGACTTTCAGCTCCGTGTGTACCTCACCCAGCTCCTTGCGCTTGCTGCGCACGTTCTTGGCCGAGATGGCGTAGAGGATGAGGCCGATGACGCTCATGAGCACGGCCAGCGTGATGCAGGTCCAGATGATAACTTCCCAGTTGATCGTCATAAATCAGATTCCGTCGCTTTCTTCAGATTCGGTCTCGGCAGTGGCAGCCTCCAGCTCAAACAGAGCGATGCAGTCCTTGCCGGTGTCGATGAGCTCGTCTGCCAGCGAGCGGGGATCGTCCTCCATGTCCAGCATGGTCACGGCGGTGACGATCATGGGCAGGTTGGTGCCTGCGATGACTTCGATTTTCTGCTCCGGGCGTGCATACTTGCACTCCACAGCAGTCTTGAAGGGAGAGCCGCCGGGCAGGTCGGACAGCACCACGACGCCGTCGCAGCTCTTGAACTCGTCAAAAGCGGCGTTGAACTTCTCGGCCAGCTGCTCGGGAGTCATCCCCTCTTCAAAGTTGATGTAGCGGACATAATCATTTTCGCCCGCGATCATCTGCGCAGAGGTGTGGATACCGTCTGCAAAATGGCCGTGGCCGGTAACTACCAAACCGATCATACTCGTTGCCCTCCTGAATTTATGACGTTGTTTTGATTATTTCAGCGTGTAGGGGTACAGAGTGACGCCCTTGACCACGCGGTTCACCTCGCCGGTGGGGCAGGGGTTATCCGGGGTGATGCCCAGAGACAGGGACTTCATCAGAGCGATGGTCTGTGCGAACAGGATGAAGTCCAGACCCAGCAGGACGTTCTCCATATCGGCACCGACCTTGATCTGGACGGGATAGTCGGCCAGCTCCTCGATGCCCTCGCAGTCGTGGTTGTAGACGACAGCGATCTTGTTGCCCTTGCGCTGGTGTGCCATCTCCTTGACCAGATCCAGCTCGTAGCGGCGGCGGTACTCGTCATCGCTCAGGTAAGCGACGGTCAGGGTATTGTCGTCGATGATGGACTTGGGGCCGTGGCGGAAGCCCAGCTCAGAGTCGTACATGGTGGCCACCTTGCCGGCAGTCAGCTCGAGGGTCTTCAGAGCGGACTCCTGAGCGACGCCCTTCAGGCCGATGTTGCCCAGATAGACGATGCGGTTGTAATCGAACTCGTCCACGATCTTCTGTGCCAGACCGAACTGGTCATCCAGGAAGTGCTGACCGGCGACAGCCAGCTTCTCCACCTCAGCGGTGATCTCGTCCAGCTTGTCGAGGTTGAAGGCCAGATAGGTAGCCAGATACATATTGCTGTAGCTGGAAGTCATGGCGAAGGACTGGTCGTGGGTCTCGGGGGTCAGGTTGATGGCGAAGCAGTTGTGACGGGTGTTTGCCAGCTTGGACAGGGTACCCTCGTGGTTGCAGGTCACAAACAGGTGATAGAGGTTCTGGCAGACGACCTCAGCGGCCTCCACATTGCCCAGAGACTCGGGGGAGTTGCCCGAACGGCCAAAGTTCACCAGCAGGGTGGGCTTGGTGCGGGAGAGGAAGTTCTCGGGCGAAGGCACGAGGTCGGTAGAAGCGTAGGACTTGACCTTGAAGTTGTACTTGGGGTTCAGGGCCTGGAACAGGGAGTTGCCGACGAACTCGCTGGTGCCGGCACCGGTGAGGACGATGTCGAAATCATCCTGCTTGACGACCTGATCGATAAAAGCCTGAAGCTCATCCTTGCAGGCAGCGAGCTGTGCGCAGGTCTTGCGCCAGGTGGCAGGCTGCTGATAGATCTCATGGGCCGTAAAGGTGGAAGACGTCTCCTTCATCTTCTCATCGGTCAGATTAAAAATGCTCATCCTAAATCTACCTCCTAATGGACACGGTAAAACTTTTTTCTGATAATTCCATAGCAGAGCTGTTCCGCTCTCTTTTGTTTGTTATATCACAACCAAACCGCAGAAAACAAGGGGGTAACTGAAAGCCATAACTTTTTGGTTGAAAAAGACAAACCAGCCGCCGCGCATCGGCCTGTCAGGCCGTTTTCTCCATCATTTTTATGTCTTTTTGCCGAAACGAATAACAAATCGATTGAAAATTATAAATATTTTTCCGAAGCCGTGCGGTATAATGAAATCAAGCTATCGATCCCAGAAGGAGGGCATCTAAAATGGTAATACAAAGCAAAAAGGTCTGGCTGGCAGACCAGTTCGTCCCTGCTGCTATTGAGGTGAATGACGGCAGGATCACCGCCATCCTGCCCTATGGCACCAAGGATGTGGACGACGATTACGGTGACAAGCGCATCGTCCCCGGCTTTATGGACATCCACTGCCACGGCGCCTACGAGTTCGACACCAACGACGCCAACGAGGACGGCCTGCGCTACTGGGCAGAGCACATCGTCTCGGAGGGCGTCACCAGCTTCCTCGCCACCACCATCACCCAGAGCGTGGAGGTGCTGACCAACGCTGTCACCAACGTGGCCAATGTCATGGAGAGCGGCTACGACGGCGCAGAGATCCTGGGCATCCACTTCGAAGGCCCCTATCTCGACATGAAGTACAAGGGCGCACAGCCTGACCAGTACATCGTCAAGCCCACCATCGAGCAGTTCGAGCACTACCAGAAAGCGGCCCGCGGCCACATCCGCTATGTCACGCTGGCAACGGAGCATGATGAGGACTTCGCCCTCACCCGCTATCTGACGGCCCACGGCGTGGTGGTCAGCATCGGCCACAGCGGCGCGACCTACGAGCAGGCTGTCATGGCCTACGCCAACGGTGCGCGCTCCATGACCCACGTTTATAACGGTATGTCGCCCTTCAACCACCGTGCAAACGGTCTGGTGGGCGCCGCTTACCGCATCCGCACCATGTACGGCGAGATCATCTGTGACGGCTGCCACTCCACCCCCGCCGCCCTGAACAACTACTTCATGAGCAAGGGTCCGGACTACGCCATCATGGTCTCCGACGCCCTGATGGCCAAGGGTACGCCCGTGGGCAGCAAGTACCTGTTCGGCGGCAACGAGATCATCATCTACCCCGACGGCAGCGCCCATCTGACGGCCACCGGCGGTCTGGCAGGCTCCACCCTGAACATCAACAAGGGCCTGCGCATCCTCGTGGAAGAGGCTCTGGTCCCCTTCAACTACGCTCTGAACTCCTGCACCATCAACCCGGCCAAGTGCCTGCATCTGGACGACCGCAAGGGCTCCATTCAGGTGGGCAAGGACGCCGACCTCGTGGTGCTGGAGGATAACTACGACGTCCTGCAGACCTACTGCATGGGCCAGCCCAAACTTTAATTCAATGCATACACCCAAGCAGACACGAAGGAGATAGCAAACATGAAACACCCGCTTCAGGAAATGATGGACAAGCGCCGCCAGGGCATCCGCTGCGGCATCCCCTCTTATTGCAGCGCCAACGAGCTGGTCATTGAGATCGCGCTGCGCCGCGCCAAGGAGCGCAGCATCCCCGTCCTGATCGAAGCCACCGCCAACCAGGTCAACCAGTTTGGCGGCTACACCGGCATGAAGCCTGCCGACTTCTACCAGATGGTCCTGAAAATGGCCAAAGACATCGACCTGCCCGAGAACATGATGATCCTGGCAGGCGACCACCTCGGCCCCCTGACCTGGCAGAAGCTGCCCGAGGCCGAGGCCATGAAGAACTCGGTCGAGCTGGTCTACCAGTATGCCCGCGCAGGCTTTACCAAGATCCACCTCGACACCAGCATGAAGGTGGCCGACGACGCTCCCGGCCTGCTCAAGACCGAGGTCATCGCACGCCGCGGCGCTCAGCTGTACAAGGCAGCTATGAAGGGCTACGAAGAGCTGAAGGCCGAGAAGCCCGATGCAATGCGTCCCGTCTTCGTCATCGGCAGCGAAGTGCCCATCCCCGGCGGTGCTACCGAGGCTGAGGACACGCTGGCTGTCACCAGCCCCGATGCTTTCCGCGACACCGTTTCCACCTACCAGCGCGTCTGGACCGAAGAGGGCGTGGGCGACGGCATGAAGGACGTCATCGCTGTGGTCGTCCAGCCCGGCGTCGAGTTCGGCGACGAGCAGGTGTTCGACTATGACCCTGCCGCCGCTGTGGACCTCTGCGCAGCCCTGAAGGAGTTCCCGGACATCTGCTTCGAGGGTCACTCCACCGACTACCAGACCGCCACCGACCTGTACAACATGGTCACCGACGGCATCGCCATCCTCAAGGTCGGCCCGGCCCTGACCTACGGCCTGCGTGAGGCCCTGTTCTCCCTGAGCATGATGGAGAAGGAGCTTGTCCCCGAGGAAAAGCGTGCCAACTTCATCGAGACGCTGGACGCCGTCATGCTGGCCTCCCCTGCAAACTGGGAGAAGCACTATCACGGCGACGAGAAGCATCTGGCACAGTGCCGCAAGTACAGCTACTCCGACCGCGCCCGCTACTACATCGGCCAGCCCGAGGTGGTCGCCGCCATGAACAAGCTGTTCGACAATCTCCGCGAGTACCCCATCCCGATGAATATGCTCCACCAGTATATGCCCATCAGCTACGCAAAGATCCGCGAGGGCAAGCTGAAGCTCGACCCGCGCGAGCTGGCCATGGACGGCATCGTGCAGTTCATGCTGGACTACGAGAGCGCTGTCTGATTTTTTGAACGACCCAAATCCCCCTTTTATCCAACAAGGAGACTATGAGCCATGAAACAGTTCCAGTATACCATCAAAGATGAACTCGGCGTCCACGCACGTCCCGCCGGCCTGCTGGTCAAGCTGGCCAAGCAGTATACCAGCTCCATTACCATCGAGAAGAACGGCAAGACCTGCGATATGCGCAAGCTGATGGCCGTGATGGGCATGGGCATCCGTCAGGGCGAGACCATCACCGTCACCGCCGAGGGCGAAGACGAGGCAGCTGCCATTGAGGCTGTCGAGAAGTTCCTGACTGAGAACGTCTGAGTCTTATAGCAATGCAAAAGGGCCGCTGTGCAGCTGCACGGCGGCCCTTTTTATTTATAAGAGCTTGATAAAATACAGGATCGCCATCAGGACGATGGCACCGCCCGCCACAGCAAGGAAGCTGCGGTCTTTTTTGCCCGGCTCCGGCGCAGGGGCGGCAGGCTGCTGCCCCTTTTTCAGAGAGCCGATGCCGTCGCCCAGCTTTTTGCGCTGCGGGTTATTGTTCCGGCGGTAGATGCGGTTCAGGGTCCCCATGTAACGGCTGTAGTCCTCGGGTTTGGGCGGTTCCTGTGCCGTCTCCGGCTCTTTCTTTTCGTTTTCGTCCATGCGTTCCTCCGGGCCTTACAGCAGGCTCAGGGCCTCTTCATCGGCCACGAGGATGCAGTCGGGGTGCATCTGCAGGATGGAGCCCGGGCATTCGGGGGTGACGGGGCCGGAAACGACAGCCTTGACGGCCTTGGCCTTTGCCAGACCGTTGGCCACCACCAGCACCTTGCGGGCCTGCATGATGGTCTTGATGCCCATGGTGTAGGCCTGCTTCGGCACAAGGTCCTCGTTGCCGTCGAAGAAGCGCTTGTTGGCCTCGATGGTGGCGGAGGTCAGGTCCACACAGTGGGTCTCCAGCTCGAATGCCTCACCCGGCTCGTTGAAGCCGATGTGGCCGTTGGGGCCGAGGCCCAGCAGCTGCAGGTCGATGCCGCCCACGCTGTGGATGATGTCGTTGTACTTGGCGCAGGCGTCGGCCGCGTCGGGGTTGGTGCCGTCGGGCAGATGGATGGCCTCGGGGCGGATGTTCACATGGTCGAACAGGTTCTTGTGCATGAAGCTCCAATAGCTTTCGGGATGCTCTTTGGGCAGACCGCGGTACTCGTCGAGGTTGACGGTGGTCACTTCGGAGAAGTCGAGGTCGCCCTTGTTATACCACTCCACCAGCTGTGCGTAAGCGCCCACAGGGGTGCCTCCGGTCGCCAGACCCAGCACACAGTTCGGTTTCATGATGACCTGCGCGGAGATGATGTTTGCCGCCTTGCGGGACATATCCTTGTAGTCTTTTGCACGAATGATCTTCATTGGTAGAACCTCCTGATGCATTTTTGCTATCCTATCGTTTATTATATCACACTTTTTGCCAGTTTTCCTCATATCATGTTGCACTTTTGTGTCATATTTTTATAATTTTCGGTTAGAAGCTGTTTTCGTAAGCAGGGTGCGCCGAATGACGAGGATTTTTGCCCACAGACAAGGCGATTTTCCGCAGCAATCCTGACGGATTGCAAGGGAAAGCAACGCAGTATGTGAGCAAAAAGACCGTTCAAGCGGTGTGCAATGCTTATGAAAACGGCTTCTTGTTTATCGGAAAAGCACAAGGTTTGCTAAAACACCGAGGACGAAAATGTGGGCCGGGTAGAACCAGTAGAACGCCCACTGCTCGAGTTTGGAGCTGCCGCCCCGCTCGCCGCTGTAGAACCAGACCAGCCCGAACGCCAGCGGTGCCACCGGCTCGAAGAGGGAGAAAATTGCGCCCGCGATGCACTGCGCTCTTTTGTCCTTCCGGGTCATGTAGAGGGCGAGGATGAGGGCCAGCCCCAGCACGTCGTAGTCACAATGGAGCAGCGCCGCCGCGAGGAAGCAGGCTGCCGCCCCGAGGATGCCTTTCAGCGCCGGCATCCCCTCCGGCGTCTGGGATGTATCCAGAGCCTTCATGGCCAGCAGCCCCAGCAGCAGGGTGAAATAGACATTCTGATGCCCCCAGTAGACGCCGGAGAAGAAGGCCCAGTCGAAGGGTCCCTCGCTGATGAGGGCGAAGCCCAGCATCCGCAGGGCGTATTTTTTGAGATCGTGGGTGTGGAGGAAGCCCTCCACCAGCAGGAAACAGTAGATGGGAAACGCCAGCCGACCCACCAGCCGCAAAAGCTGGTCCAGCCCCACCAGCCGGGGGTCGATGGCGCTGCAGCGGAACAGGCCGTTCTCCAGCAGGGACGCGCCGATGTGGTCCAGCAGCATCGACAGGCAGGCAATGCGTTTCAGAGCCGTGCCGCTGAGGCCGGGGCCCCGGGGGGCAGCAAGGGCAGGGTTCATGGGCGGTCTCCTCTCTTTATACATATAGAAATGCAGGCGCAAAAAGACCCCCCTGCCCCAGGCCGGAGCCGGGCAGAGGGGTATTGGGCGATATTGTGGGCAGGCGTTACCACAGCCGGATGACCTTGATGACGCCCTCGGCTTTGTCTCGGGCGATCTCCAGATGCCTCTGCAGGGCATCGGCGGCGGTGTTCCAGTCGCCCTTCAGGGCAGGCTCGAGAATTTCCAGATGCTCTTCGCAGGTCTGCTCCCGGTTGATCATGCTCACCTTGCCGGTCATGATGCGGAAACGGGTGTTCAGGCCGGTGATGCGGTCGTAGGCCGAGCGGAGATACTTGTTGGGCAGAGTGCTCATCAGCAGCTCGTGGAAGTCGTCGTCCGACTTGCAGAAGTCGTCGATGACGTCCGGCTCGTGCATCATCTGCACAAAGTGTTCCAGCTCCTCCCGGGGAATGTCTGCACCGTAGGTGCGCAGCGCATAAGGCTCCACCAGCAGGCGCATCTCGAACATGCTGTGTACGTCCTCCTCGGTGATGCCCGACACCATCAGGCCCTTCTTGGGCAGGATGGTGATGAGCCCTTCCTGTTCCAGGCGGCCCAGCGCATCCCGCATGGGGGTGCGGCTGATGTTGCCCATCTCGGCGCAGAGCTTCTGCTCGTTCAGAAACTCGTTGGGGCGGTACTCACAGTTCAGGATCTTGGTTTTCAGGTACTGATACGCCTGTAATTTCAGGCTCAGCTTTGCCTGTGCTTCCGTCTCTTTCATCTTCTTCTTCCTCTTCTCCAGTCTCTCTCCGGTCGGATGTTTCGTCTTCTGCTTGTATCCCTGAAACCATCCAACTATCATCTCGATTTTATTATCACACAATAGGATATTTTTTACAAGAGTTTCTGCCGAAGTTTGGCTTGATTTCCGTTTTGGCCAAATATCTTAACTTATTTTTGCACATATTCCACAACGGTTTTTGTGCTTGTTGCCAGCATTTAGCTGTTGTTTTGCATCGAAGGATAAAATGTGGTACACTACAGACAGAAAGAAGGTATCAGCATCATGGCACGAAGCGACGGCTACAACACCAAGACCCGCCAGCTCATCCTGGATTATCTCATCCGCAACCGCCAGCACGCGGTCAGCGCGTCCAATATCCTCGAGCATCTCGAAGCCGAGGGCGCCAGCCCCAACCCCACCACCGTCTACCGCTATCTGGACAAGCTGGCCGGAGAGCAGCGGGTGATGAAATACGTCGCCGACAAAGGCGAAAAGGCCGTGTTCCAGTATGTGGACGAGGGCCGTCACTGCCGGGAGCACCTGCACCTCAAGTGCGTGCGGTGCGGGCGCATCTATCATCTGGACTGCCACTTCATGGACGAGGTGCGCGCCCACCTGATGGCAGAGCACGGCTTCACGCTGCAGTGCGAGGGCAGTGTTTTGTACGGTTTGTGCCGCAGCTGCGCTGCAAATGAGGCCGAAGACGAGCAGGCTGCACAAACCTGTAAAAATTGCTGCGCAGATGTTGACACGGACAAAAAGCAGTGATACAATTTCTGCATAAAAAGCGATGAACGGGAAAAGTAAGGCCCTGAGCGCCCTCTTCCAGAGAGTGCGGGCAGGTGTGAGCCGCGCAGATGGCCGGGCCTGAACGAACCCCTGTGAGCTTCCCCCTGAACCCCCGGATGCTGTGGCATTGCGGGCAGTAGGGGCAGACGTGCGCCGCTCGTTATCGCGGCAGTGCTTTCAACGGGGAGAGCGCACAAAGTGACTGGCACGCTGTGCCGGTAATTTAGGTGGCACCACGGATACGGCAGCATTCGTCCTAGCAAAAAGGACGTTTGCTGCCGTATTTTTATTTGCCGCTCCCCCAAAAGCGAGGAAGGGAAAGCCTCGCGGATACACCGGAGCGGTCCAACACAAGCGGGGTAAGAAATATGTGCTGTGTGATAGGCTATACCGGGCATGATATGAGTGCCGACAAGTTCAAAGAATACCTGATGCGCACCGTCTCGCGCGGGCCGGACGACCAGCGTGTGGTGGAAAGGAACAGGCGGTCGGCTATTTCGCGGTTTGTCATCCCTTTGACGACACAGACCACGATTTCTTTTTCGCGTGCGCTGAGCGTCTGCTGTTCTTCGTTTTCGGTTTCCTCTTCCGGTGACGTATGGAGGCGTTCCAGCTTGTGGCGGATCTCGTCCGGGCTGTCATAGATGTTGATCTGGTCGTCGTAAGGTCGCAGCAGGGCATGATCAGCGACGGCATACAGCAGGGCTATGCATTTCATTTCCGTACAGCCGGTTTCTTCCTTGAGAAGCTGAATGGTGTAGTAACCGGGAAGTGACGGGTTAATAATCAGTATGTCTGGTTTGTGTGAGCGAAGTGTCTCTTGCAAAAGCTCCGCAGTGGCAATTTCGATGATCTGGATGCGGAATCCGGGAATTCGCTTTAATACCGCTTCTAGCCCACTGCGGATGATGGCAGACGGTTCGGCAACCGCTATGTTTAATAAGGCGCTCATAGGCATCACTGTATTGTTTTTTCAAGAGTCAGGATCGCCGGGACGAAAAGATAGTCTTCTACGTGGTTATGGGAGGCCAGATCTTGTTCGGTCGCGAAGATGTCAAACAAGACGCTGTTCAGCAGGTTGCTTCCGGGTCCTGGATAATACTTGATCAAGATATTTTTCAGTTCGATAATCTTCATTTCGATCTGATCATGATGTTTTCGGAAGATCGTTATGTTGTATTTCGGGTCTTTTATCCCTTTTAATAATCCCCGGACGTATGGAAATACTGTCTTTTCTTCATACGACATGTGTTTGTGGACTTCTGCTGCATATTCGTCGAAAAATTTAGTGATAACGAACGCCACATCTTTCGGGCAGTCTGCAATAGCATCGGTCAGTTTACGGCGGATATGGGGCAGCCGGAAGTCCAGGAAATAGGCGTGTGCATTATGCAGATAAGTGATCAAAGCCTCGATCGACAGACATTTGTCAATGTTTGTCATCGGCGCGGATATCTCTTCCGTCAGAAAGTTTACGACGGTCAGGAACGTGCAGGGATCGACACCGTTTTGGCGGCATACCTCTCCGATATTCTTTTCTCCGAATCCGAGTGCAATACCGAAGCGGCTCATGACGAGCACCATCGGATAATTCTCACAGATCAGATCACTCATTTTATCGGTTTCCCGATATTTACCATTCTTATACATAGGCTTTTCTCTCTTGTCTTGGTGTTTGAATAGCCAAAGATACATAAAAAATAGATTCCGCAGACTGCGCTTACAGAATTAGTAAATTCGGTAAGTCAGATAGTTCCAACGATTGAAATAAAAGTTTCGACCGCAGACACATTTGTTTTGCGGCAGGAAACGAATGATTTGTGGATTTTAGGAAAATATCCGTCTTGCCTAGGGACTGAAAAGGGCTGTTTTGGGTAGTAATTCGCAAAAAAGGTGTTTTTTACATTTTGACAGTTTTTGTAATGGGTTGATTAATAAAGATATACTAATTTATATAATGTACGCGGAAGTGAAGAATTTTAAGAGTGAAATCGGGTGTGTGATCGTATTTAAGATGTTGATATATAGAAAAATAAGAGGATATTTAGAAATGACTAATGAAAACGTACGTTTTTTTTCGTCATTTTTTGGGAGCATTCAGTAAGTTCGTGAGCAAAAGAAGGTTTTTTGTACATATTAAGCTATCTGATTGATAAGAAAGAATATAGAAAAAGAAAAAATATTTGTGGAAAGGATTGCAGGTTCAAAAAGTAGTTGTATTTTTGTGCAGTAAAAATGACGAATTAAAACGAACGTTTTTTTAGTCATTTTGTTTCTGACTACTATCTTTTTTATTCCCAATAAGTTACAAGTAAAAACAAGTAACTTTCACCCCTTGAAAACGGGCTTTTTTACTGTTCTTCACAAACAGACATATCATCCTTATTTATAATCACTTATAAACTTTTACTCAAGTAATACTGCAGTAACAAACTGCCATTTTGAGAAGAAGGCTGGGAAAATGGAGTTAAAAACGGCCTTTAGGTGGCAAAAAGAAGAAAAATTATCCATAAAATAAAAGAAAGTGTGTCGTAATGAACGATACGCCATTTTGCAGGGCAACTGCACTAAAATTCAGAAATCGTATAAAATATACCAAAGAAAAAAACAGGGCCTTATCATACAAGTTTTTCCCATTTCCTCTGTCACTGTATCACTGATTTCTTTTTTATCGATTGATATTCAAGCTGTTTCGTTAGTGATATATGCCCGTTTTCTCTATCACTACGGTATCACTACCCTATCACTGGCAATTTAGATGGGAAACAGGAATTACGCTTATACACATCTGTAGATTAGCGTATTATAAATAACACAAACAATAAACACCCAATTTCCATCCCTATAAATCACTCGATTATTTTATGTAAAAACGGCTATAAAATAGGTAAAACCGGGTGGTTTTCATTGTCCGGCACGGTACTTTAGTTGCCGGACACCCCCATGTTACCCCCTTTTACA
>OGNU01000431.1_pt1 | contig 18375 bp, 14 predicted proteins | sample 1573581 | NCBI WGS metagenome assembly OGNU01 (sample SAMEA2581992, study PRJEB24529) | metagenome | biome: Human gut stool | place: China | collected 2011 | reverse complement strand
CAGTACATCCTGATCTAAATATTTGTAATCGTTTTTTGATGCAAGTTTTATTGCTTTTATGCCTATATCATTCACCAAATAATTATCAATATCAATTAACAACACACCCGCATTAAAATATTTTTGACTTTTCATTCCTATTGACTTGCAGTATTCATCCCAATATTTCGGAATAGAAGTAGCATCCTTGATAACATAAGCAATTTTATCCTTCAAATCTACTTTAAAAAGATTAGAAACATCTTTAATGCATAAAATATCTGTATCAAGATACAAACATTTCTTTATTTCTTCTTTATGTAATATATAAGGTGCTATTAAGCGATAAAATGTTGTTACAGTAATATCTTTATTTACTTGTAAATTTTTAAAATAATAATCGTCAAGGTTATAAACTTTTATTACACAATTATATTCATTGCATAAAAACTGGTATCTACTTTCTTCATTTTGTGATATTTCACCTCTAAAAAATATATGAAAGAAACAATCAGTATTATTATTTTTTAAAATTGAAAAAATCAAAACACCCAAAGGATATATTACATATTCATCAGCACATATAACAAAATGCAATAAATTTTTGCGTTTTATATTTGGTTTCGACAATTCTTCTGATGGAAATATTTTCACTTCGTTAATTTTAAACATAAAATCGCCCTTTTATAATTAAATTAATACAATTAAAGTTTCTTCTTTATTTTTAAAATAGCATACCAAAAATAACATTCTATTTCTTTCATGGTCTTACCTTTTTTATGATATACTTCTGCTAATTTTTTAAAACTGTGATAGTATTCCGGTGTTTTAGGCGGCATTGGATTTGGCATACTTTCCCAAAAAGAAATATCTAAATAATGACGCCATAATTCATCGTCCTCATCAAGTACTATCTCCCAAGGTTTATCTCTGCCAGAATAATGAATCAAAATACCATCTATACTAAAATCTTTATCTTTGTGATGAAACAAATTAGGAATAGGCTGCATATTTCCATCTAACACAAGATTCATTAAATCTTGTGTTTGCCCTTTAAATCTCTCAGGGTCTGCACCCTGATAAGAAAATAATTTCTCTGTAACTTGCTGTTTAATCCACTCATCCACATTTATCCACATAAGTCCATCAGAAAAATATGTATTCCCTTTCATTTTAAGAAAAGCGATTCTTTCAGGAGTATCATATACAAGAGCACCAACAGCTTTATCTTTTAAATCATAGTTAAAAAACAAACGTAAACTTTTAACGCAAACCATATCTGCATCTAAATATAAATATCTATTCGTCATATTTCTTACAATCCATGGCATAACAGTTCTAATATATGTCACGCGAGAAAATCTTTTAACCTTTATGTGGAATTTTTGAAAAATACTCATATCCATTGTATATAAGTATGCATTACAACCATACTTTTCTGCAGTTTTTCTTAAATTCTCCTTATTTATTTCGCTGCAAGAATCAACAAAAACATGAAAATACAAAGCTAAATCTTTATTATGTTCGCAAATAGAAGTTATAAGAACCCCTAAAGGTTTAAAAAACAAATCATTTACATTACAACAAATATGCAGTTTTTCCTTCAAATCATTAGTGTCCAAATATTCAAATATATCTTTTGTTTCATATAACTGATGTGTTTTAAAATAGTCTGTATTGTATTTAGCATTCATAGCAAATTTTCTCTCCTTTAATCATAGATTTTTATACCATACTTATTTATTAATAATATAAATCTAAAATAACGTCTAAAATCAAGATTACTTTTAATAAAGTCTATCTGTTCTTTTTTTATCCCTGTCACTTTGCAACGCCAATCTCTATCTCTTACATAATGGTATAATTCTCTTGCTAATTTTCTGTGCAATTTGTTAATAAAAAATATATCATTCAAACCTTTTTTTTGTAAATTATCAATCAATAATTTCGTACATATACATATATCTGATTTACGTAATGTATTTGAATTGGTAATGGAATTTGGATTTTGCCAATAATGATGTAGTATCTGAGTTGTAATAATCACTCTTTTACAATTAAACAAATACATTCCTGATGCATAATTATCTTCAGACTGCAATCCTTCCGGATAATATACATTTTCTACAATAGCACGTTTATATACAGCATTCCAAACTACTTTGCATAAAAATTCATCAAAATATAATTCAAAAATTCTTTTATCTTTTATTAATTTATCAGCATTTCTTTTTAAAGGTAGTATAATTTTGTTATTTTTCCCATCAGTTTGATCAATAGAGCATCGAGCCATATCTAAATTATTTTCTTCAATTAATTCTATTAACACTGTATACATTTCCGGCTCAATCCAGTCATCACTATCTAAAAAAGCCAAATATTCTCCTTTAGAAATTTTCAAGCCACTATTTCTTGCTCCACTAAGTCCTTTATTTTTTTGATGAATTACTTTTATGCGTCGATCTTTTTGAGCATATTCATCACAAATCTTACCAGAATTATCCGGAGACCCATCATCAACCAATATAATTTCCAAATTTTTATATGTCTGGTTAATAATAGAATCCAGACAGCGTTGTAAACAGTTTTCTACTTTATATACAGGAATAATTACAGATAATAATGGTTGATTATTCACGAAAAACTCTCCTAAAAATTTTATTTACTATGTTTCTCCAGCATTTCTTCCGCCGAGGTGATAACCTGCGCTACGGTAAGGCGCGTCATGCACTGCATATCGTTGCATTTATGCTTCATGCCGCCCGCACAGCCAAGGCACGGCGGCTGGGCAGTTACAATAACAGCATCTTTGGTATAAGGGCCATACAATTTTGGATTGCTAGGCCCGTACATGGCTACAATGGGTACCTTCTGGCTGATGGCAACGTGCATCGGCCCGCTGTCGTTAGTAATAATAAGGCTGCACCTGCGCATGGCTGCTGCCAGCCCACCGATGCCGAACGCACCTGTTGCAATAACAGGCACAGTTTTCATATGGCTTACGGCCTCCTGCACCATTTCTTCATCCATAGCGCCGCCAAAGTACACAACTTTATAGCCACTTCCTGCAAAATGGTCGGCAACTTCGGCAAAGCGTTCCGGAGCCCAGCGCTTGGTAACAACCGCGCTGCCTATATTAAAACCTATCAGTTTATCTTTATCCGTTACGCCGTGCGCCTGCCAGAAATCTGCCGCTTCTTTCACATGCCGTTCACCCGGAAAAATTTCCAGCCCGTTATTTGTCAGGTCTTTTACGCCAAGCTGCTTCAGCACATCAAGATACATATCCGCCGCGTGCATAGTGCGGTCAAGCGGCGTAAACACATCCCAGCGCCATTTAAAAATGGTATGAGTTGTGCCGGTACGCAGTTTAACACTGGTCAGCGCATCAATAAAAGAGCATCTTTCATTAGGATGCAGGTTTATCAATACGTCAAATTTATGCTTGCTTAAATGGCGCGCGCAGGCAATTAATGCCAGAATACTGTTGTCGCGTCCTTTTTTGTCGATTGTAATTACTTCATCAAGATATGGATTGAAAAGCACTACGTCTTTTAACTTTTCATCCACCAGCATGGCAATATGGCTGTCCGGCGCAGCCTTGCGCAGCGCATGAATAAACGGCGTTGTCAGCGTTAAATCGCCAAGATGCATTAAAAAGGTAACCAGTATTTTTTTGCCGTTAAGTTCAACCATTTGTTTCACCACGCTTTTTTATATAATGCCCGTACACCATTTCCGGTGTAATATCGTACATGCAGTGCCAGTCGCTGCAATGTTTTTTTAAGCAGCCTGCGCATTTGGCCGGGCTGATAATTACTGTACTGTTTTTGCTGCCGTATGGGCCTGTGCGGTCTGCCTTGGTAGGCCCGTACATGGCTATAAGCGGCTTTTTAAGCGCCGCCGCAAAGTGGAGCGGCCCTGTATCGCCGCTGATATAAAACACGCTGCCTTTAATCAGCGCTGCCAGTTCGCGCAGCGAGGTTTGCCCGATTAAATTAATCAGCTTGTCCGATTGACAGCCTTTGACAATTTCTTCGCCCTTCGGTGCATCATCTGGCCCGCCTGCAAGCACTACACTTGCGCCGCCTTTAATAATCATCTGCGCCAGCTTAGCGTAATTTCCCGGCGGCCACACTTTTGTTTCCCAGCGCGCACCTGGCACCATTACAACGTATTCGCCGCGCAAGCCTTTATTTTTAAGTTTTCCCGCCACAGCTTTGCTTTCTTTGGTCAAATCCGGCAGAGGAAAATGTATTTCATTTACCTCTGCGCCAAGATACCGCGCAACGTCAAGATAACGCTCGATAACATGGTCTTTGCTGTGACTGCCGCAGATTGGGCGGCTGACGAACCCGCTGCCCTCGCGCATTTCGCAGTAGCCTATGCGGCTCTTGCAGCCGCTTATTGCCGCCAGCACGGCACTTTTAAACAGCCCCTGCAAATCAATCACCAAATCAAAGTGTTTGGAGTGCAGCAGCGCGCGCATTTCCCTGAAATAATGCAGCTTATCGCAAAGGCCCATTTTATTAAATTTTACCTTATCAAAATAAATAACTTCGTCAATAACGGGAGGGTCAGGCAAAAAGCCTGCAAACTGCGGGTGCACCAGCCACGTTATTTTAGCTTTTGGGTAACGCCTGCGCAGCGCGTCCGCAAACGGCAGCGAGTGCAATATGTCGCCCAGCGAGCTCATTTTAATAAGTAAAATATTTTTATATTCCATCTCACGCTATCTCTTTAACAAAAGCAAGTAAACTGCCGCCTTCAAACAGGTATCCTTTAATACCTGCCGCTTCCGCGGATTCCACATCACGCGGCTTATCGCCGATTAAAAAGGCAGTATCCTTATCAATATCGTATTCTTCAAAAGCACGCAGAATCAAGCCCGGCTTCGGTTTTCGGCAATCACACTCTACGGCAAACTCCGCCACGGCGCCGCCGGGAAGATGCGGGCAGTAATAAAATTTTTCTATTTTGCCGCCTGCCTCTGCAATCTGCTGCGCCATATAATTATGCAGCTTCTGCATATCGCCGATGGTATAATAGCCGCGGGCTATGCCGCTTTGATTAGTCACCACAAAAACGGTGTAACCCTGCTGCGTTAAATAGGCCAGCGCTTCTTTTGCGCCGTCAATCCATTCCAAATCTTCAATTTTATATAAGTACGACTTATCGACGTTCAGCACGCCGTCGCGGTCAAAAAACGCAGCTTTAAGCTTCATAGGTGTAGTACCCGCCGGTCTTGTCCAAAAGTGCGCAGTATTCGGCTACCGCGTCCTCAATATCGGTAAAGCCGCCGTCGTAACCCGCTGCCAAAAGCTTGGTCGGGTCAGCCTGAGTATAGCTCTGGTATTTGCCGCGCAGAACATCCGGGAACGGAATGTATTCCAGAGTGCCGCCGCCGAAATGTTTCAGCACGCCTTTAGCCAGCGTGTTGAAGGTGTGCGCATGGCCGGTGCCGCAGTTGTAAACGCCGCGCAGTTCCGGGTGGTCCCAGAAGAAGAAGTTAACCTTAACAACGTCCTTAACGTAGATAAAGTCGCGGGTCTGCTCGCCGTTGCCGTAACCGTCGATGCCTTCAAACAGTTTAACCTTGCCTTCTGCCTTCCACTGGTTGTACATCTGGAAGACCATGGAAGCCATTTTGCCCTTGTGGTTTTCCTGCGGTCCATAAACATTAAAATAACGCAGGCCAACCAGCTGGCTGTCCATTTTGTCAAAATAACGGCGGGCATAGTTATCAAAAAACAGTTTAGAGAACGCATAAACGTTCAGCGCTTCCTCGCATTCCGGCTTTTCGCTGAAGCCGTGCGCGCCGCTGCCGTAGGTGGAAGCGGACGAAGCGTAAATCATCTGGATTTTTCTGTCCATGGCAAAATGCATCAGGTTTTTGGTGTATTCAAAGTTGTTCTGCATCATGTACTTGCCGTTATATTCCATCGTATCGCTGCACGCGCCCTCGTGGAAAATAACGTCAATTTTTTCATGGGCAAATTTGCCTTCTTTCAGCGCTTCGGCAAAATCAATCTTGTCCATGTAATCCATAACCTTCAAGCCCTGGATGTTTTTAAATTTTACCATGTTGGTAAGGTTATCGACCACAAAAATATCGTCGCGGCCGCGTTCATTAAGCCCTTTAACAATGTTGCTGCCGATAAATCCGGCGCCGCCGGTTACAATAATCATAATTTGCCCTCCTTCACAAGCTGTGCCACTTTTTCCAAAAGGCCGGTTGTGGAATAGCCGTCCTCGAATTTAATAATCTGTACTTCGCCGGCGTATTCGCGCCCGGCAACTTCTTCAGGTTTATAATCGCCGCCCTTGACTAAAATATCCGGGCGGATTTTTTTTACAAGTTCTGTCGGTGTATCCTCGCCGAACAGCACAACAGCATCAACACACGCTAACGCGGATAAAACACGCGCGCGGTCAAGCTCGTGGTTCAGCGGGCGGGTTGCGCCTTTTAAACGCTTAACGGAGTCGTCCGTGTTCAGCCCGACAATTAAATGCTTGCCCAGACGCGCCGCCTGTTCCAGATAGGACACATGCCCCACGTGCAGAATGTCAAAACAGCCGTTGGTGAAAACAATTTTTTCGCCGCAGGCACGCCAGGTGTTGGCCAGCGATTCAATTTCCTGCCAGCTCAAGGTGCGGTAGCCGTAACCGTCCTTGCGCTGCTCTGCAAGTAAATCTTTTAAAAGTTCATCACGGTGTACGGGATAGGTGCCAACTTTGCCAACGACAATGCCTGCCGCACGGTTTGCCATGTAAACGGCATCCTCCAGTGCCAGCCCGCCTGCCGCACCGGCCAGCAGTGTTGCCGCAACCGTGTCGCCCGCTCCGGATACATCAAACACGTCCAGTGCCGTCGCCGGTGCGTTGATGACAAGTCCGTTCTGCCCTGCCAGCGTCATGCCCTTTTCGCTGCGGGTAACGACTACGTTTTTAATATTATAGGTTTCGGCAGCGCCGCGCGCAAGGCGCAGCACCGGTTCATCATCGTTGGGCACGGTTTCGTGCGCCGCTTCACACATTTCCTTTAAGTTAGGGGTAATAAAGGTGCAGCCGCTGTATTTCGTCCAGTCCGCGCCCTTCGGGTCAACCAGCACCGGTATATTGTGCTGCTCCGCCGTTGCGATAACCCATTGCAGAAAGTTGTGCGAGCACACGCCTTTAGCATAATCCGAAATGGCAATGCCGTCCAAACCGCTGTCAATCAGCGCCAGCAGCCATTTGCTGAGGCGTTCCGTTTCATCCTCAAACAGGTCGCCGACTTCTTCAAAATCAAGGCGCAGCATTTGCTGCTTAGCACCCAGAATACGCATTTTGGTAATGGTGGCGCGCTTGTCCGATTTAATAAGGCCGCTGTAATCAATGCCTGCTTCCGCCATCATTTTTTCAAGCAAATGGCGGTTTTCGTCATCGCCCGTAACGCCGCCGACATATACCTTGCATTCCAGGTGCGCCAGGTTGGCAGCGACATTGGCCGCGCCGCCAAGCACGGAAGTAATGCGCGTTACCTTGTTGACAGGCACCGGCGCTTCCGGCGAAATTCGTTTTACGTCGCCGTAAAAATAACGGTCCAGCATCACATCGCCGATGACGGCAATTTTAAGTTGTTGTATTTTTTCTGCCAAAAAATTGGTGCAGCTTAACTGTGACATTATTCACCATCCACCAGTTCGCAAATAATATGGCCGATTAAAATATGCATCTCCTGTGCGCGTGCTGTTACCGGGCACGGAATGGCGATGCAGATATCGCATTCGTCCTTCATCTTGCCGCCGCCCTGCGCCGTCATGCCGATGCAGGACATGCCTTTGGCTTTGGCTTCGGCAATGGCCGCTAGCACGTTTTTGCTGTTGCCGCTGGTGGAAATGCCTACCAAAACATCACCCGGCTGGCCCAGCGCCTCTACCTGGCGGGAAAACACACGGTCATAGCCGTAATCGTTGGCAACCGCCGTTAAAATAGAAGTATCCACCGTCAGCGCGATACCGGCAATGCCCTTGCGCTCCTTTTGGAAGCGCCCTACAAATTCTGCCGCCAAATGCTGGCTGTCCGCCGCGCTGCCGCCGTTGCCGCAGAACAGTACCTTGTGCCCCCCTGCCAGCGCTTTTTTGATGATAGCAGCGGCATCAGCCACCTGCTGCATAATACCGCTTTGTGCAACAAGCTGCGCCAAAGCAATATGTTCTTCAAAACGTGTTTTGATGATATCCATAACTCACCTCTTACCAGTTCAGGAATTCGTATACGATATTCCACTGAGTATCTTCTGCTTCAGTATGCGCATGCTCGAATTCAAAACTGATTGCCCAGCAGCAGAAACGATGACGCCAAGAATAAATGGTTTCGTAATTTTCATGTTTGCCCATATCATAACGATTTACTATACTGAAAGTATTTCTGTCATCCGGTTTGTAACTGAGTCCATTGCGCAGCTCGCGTTCCATGTCAGGCTGACCTATATCGAACAAATTAGAAGTTTCATTTTCACGATAGTAGCCAACCCAAGTATTCCATTTATCACCCAATTTTTGTCCCAACGTAGCTTGGTACAGCATCGTAGATCGCGTTTCATCTGTACGGCTTTCATCTACCCATTTTTTACCGATCCTTAAATCAAGAAAAGTTTTCTTGCTGTCAAAAAGATAAATACGATCATGTGTTAAGTAAGCGCCATATTCTGTATGCCAGCTTTGCCAACCTCTTTTATCATTTTTCCACAAGCCTCTATGCGCATACAAGCTATAAGTTACAGGAATGCCATCAATAAAATAATGGGGCTTATAATAGAAACCTATCTCATTCTTCTTATTTACCCATTCGTCATCTTCATCTTCCCAGCCGCTCTGGTAAGTAACATAGTAGTTGCGTTGATCATGCTTAGCTCTAAAAATAGGCCTAAAATGACCGCGGTTATAATAAGGCAATTCTGCATGCAGATTGGTATTTTCGTCTACGTCATAATCAAGTTTCAATTTAACATAAGCACCTTTCTCATCATCGCCCTCATAACCAACAGACGGCATAATGCGAGCAGCGCCATCATCATTAAGATAATTTACCCATGTATCACGAGAGTAAACATGTTTGCCTTTAACATAAACCTTTACATCATGCGCTACCATTTTATCATGCGGATAAATTTCAAAGGTATCGGCTTTAACTAACAGGCACGGAGAATGTTCCACTGCCGGGCAGCGCGTAGTTTCACCGCCCTGGTCTACAACCATTTTATCCGGGTAAATAGTTGCATGCGGTGCGCGGAAAAAGTCTTCGTTGCCTTTACCGTGAATTTGCTTTATTTCACCGGTTTTATTATTAAAATTGTAGTAAACCCATTCGCCGTTCATAACCGTCTTGGGCTCTACCAAGGTGCCGCCCTGTTTCAGCCATACATCGCCGGTTTTCATATTGCCCTCAGCGCGCACGGTTTTTAAAGTTTCGTTGCCCTGCGTAATCACAACATTGCCTTCGGCAACAAAATCACCGCTGACGGAATCATAACTTGCATAATCGCCGGTCATGGTTATCGGCAGCGGCGCAGCATTTTCCTCGCCGTCTTTTGACTCCGTTACATCCTTGTCTTCCTTAACGGCAGCCGCTTCCTCCTGCGTCTGCTGCACGTCAAAATCAGGTTCTTCATATCTGCCGTCGCCGGTAGTATAATCATCTGCCCAGGCAGTGTTTAAGGTTGCTGCTGCCGCCAGGCATACGGCTGCCAAAAGTTTTTTATTCATTGCTCCGCTCCTTGCTGGTATATTTTCAAAAATTTAATTTAAAACATTCTATAACAGTATAATTATAACACATTGTGCTATGCTGTTAAAGACGCACGGCCGCCGTACTTTTTAAATAATTGCAACATTTACTGACGGCGCTTTTATATTTGCCGCCTGATATGCCTAAAAACAAACGGCAGGCTGCGCCGATATAAAAATTCAACGCAGGCTGCCGCCGCTATTAATTATTTTTTCCTGTTTTCGGAGTCAAATCATATTTTTTAAGGTAACGGTACAAGGTTACGCGGCTGACATCCAGCATGCCTGCCAGCTTGCTGATATTGCCGCCGGAGGATTTCCATGCCGCAATAAAGGCGTCTTTGTCGTATTTCCACGATTTTTCCAGCGTTTTATCGCCAGGCAGTTTGATATTTTCCGCTTCGATAATGCTTCCCGGTGTATGGAAGAAAGCCTGCTCGATAACACCCTGCAACTGCTTGATGTTACCCGGCCAGCTGCAGCTCTTTAAAAGCTCCAGCGCTTCCGGCGAAAGGCGTTTCGGCGAAAGGTTGTGCTGCGCCGACATTTCTGCCAGAATATGCGCCGCAATAACTTCAATATCCTTGCTGCGCTCACGCAGAGGCGGAACGCGGATAGTAGTATCAAGTACCAGCTCATACAAAGAACGGCTGAACAGGCCCTTATCCGCCAGGCGTTTAAGATTGGAATCGCAGGCAGCAATTACACGCACATTAAGTTTTTTGCGCATGCCTGTTTCTTTATTTAAAAGGCCGTTTTTCAAAGCGTCTGCCAGTTTGTCGCCCATTTCAACCGGCAGTTTTTCCACTTCGTCCAAAAACAGCGTGCCGCCCATGGAAAGCTCCAGCTTACCTGCCGTAGGCTGATGGTCGCCGTCCTCGCTGCCGAAAAATTCTTCTTCCAGCGTGCTGATAGGAGCATTGGAGCATTTAACAACAATCAGCGGTGCAGCTGCGCGCGGGCTGGCCTGATGAATGCCGTGTGCCAGGCGCTGCTTGCCGGTACCCGGTTCGCCCTGCAAAAGAATGTTGTTGTCGCTGCGGGCAATGCGCGAAGCCTTATGCTGCAGAGCAAGGAACTCGCTCGTTTCACCAACCATGCTGTACAGGCTGTAACGGGAGCTGTAACCCGTTGCATGGGCAATGGTCGTTTTCAAGTCTTCAATCGACATGCTCATAACCAGCGCGCTTTCAACTTCGCTGCCAACTTTTACCGGCATAACGGTGGTAATGTCTTCATAAGTGCGGTCCTGCGTAATCCAGGTAATTTCGCGGCGGTGCGTAGGCGTGCCCTGCAAAGCCTTTTTAATGGGAATATGCTCATAATTAAGGAAAATATCCTCAAGGTTTTCCCTGCCTTCAAGGCGTTTTTTAGCATTGCTGTTGCAGTATTTCAGCTTCTCGTCCTGCCCAATCCAGTAAACGGCAACCGGCAGCTCTTCCATCATCATTTTCTGGATGCTCCAGTATTCAAGCATCTTCAAATGCTGCTCAATGGCATATTTCATCGTTAAAAGCAGCGAAAGCAGAAGGTCATACGGCAAGTCGTTCTGGTCCAGCGAGAAGAACGAAATGATATAGCGGATTTTGCCGTCAACACAAATCGGCGCGCTGCAGGCATCGCCGGAATGGCTGTCCTTAATCCACATTTCCGGGCCGAACATTAAAAACGGCACATTATGCTCGCGCGCAATGCTGATGCTGGAAGTACCAACATCTTCTTCAAGCACGCGCATGCCCTGAATATCTTCAATTACGCGCTGAAAGAATGGCAGGGCATAGTTTTTAATAACATAGCCGTCCTCGTCTATCAGCAGCATGCTTAAATTATGAATGTTAAAATGCTGCTTGCTCTGCTCATAAAGTCCGTCAACATATTTTACAATAAATTCATGCGTACGCTGATGCTCGACGATTTCCTCGCGGCTCAGCTTGTTGATTTTCGGCATTGTTTCGTGAGGCAGTTTCATTTTGCGGCAGCGCTGCCACGATTCTGCCACCCACGGATGTACGTTGGGGTCGACAATGCCTTCTTCCATAAATTTTTTATAATATAACGCCAGTTTTTCCTTATTGCGCCTTTCGCGAATCATTAAAGCTCCCCCTTAAATATATTTAAGCTGTTTCGCCGTTTTCAATCAAAACACGGCGGGCCCCATAATAATGTTCTTTCCAGTAGCCGGTGTCAAGCGAATCAAGCACCACCCCGCGTGAAGTGGACGCGCTCCAGAACTTGCCGCTGCCGGCGTAAATCCCCACATGCGAAGCGCCGCTGGCATAGGTGGAAAAGAACACCAAATCTCCCGGTTTAAGTTTGCTTTTCAGCACAAAAATACCGTCCAGCACCTGCGCATCGGCAGTGCGCGGCAGCTTGGCATCATGCCTGCCGAAAACATACTGCACATAAGCGCTGCAGTCAAACCCCTTCGGCGTTGTGCCGCCGAATTTATAAGGCACGCCCTTGTATTTGGCGGCAGTTTTTACAATATCTTTGCCGCGCACATCGGGTATGCCTTCCATTTTAAAGGCTTCCCACGAAATTTTATTATAAGTTTTGGTATCAAGCTTGCCGCTTTTTTTCAGCTCATGTTCCTTCTGGAATTTTTTAATGGCTTCGGTTGTATCCTTGCTGATACGCCCGTCCTTGCGGTCAACATCATACCCCAAAAGTTCCAGCTTTTGCTGCGCCACCGTCAGCTTCCAGTCACGGGCAGGCGCCTTGGTTTTATTTTTGGCCATTGCCAGAGACGGCAGCAGGCACACCAATAAAAAGCAGCAAATAACTGTCAGCCAGCTTTTTTTGCGCATAACAGTCCTCCCTTCATTCCTAAAACGGCTTTTTAATAAAATAAATTTTTCAAAATATTACACAACGGCAAAAACGCTTTGCAAATAAGCAACTTATAATACACTTTTCGAGTATATTATAACGCATTTAACAGTTTTTGAAAAATCTTTTTTAACAACTTTGTGCTTTCTCAGTGTAAAAAATAATCCGCAGCTTATTAACTATCCGCCGTTTTAAAAATGATTGATATTTTTATTAACATACGTATAATAATCTGTGAAATTTACAGCCGGCAAAATACCGCGCCTTTAAAAATTTACATTCTGGCAAATTGCACCGCCACTGTATTTGTGCTACACTAAAAACGAGGTTTGTTTAAAATGAAAAGGTTTACATTTATTATTTTTACAATTTTAATAATGCTGTTTTCTGCTGCCTGCAAAAACGAAACCAAAGCCCCTGCACTTAGCAGCGGCTCAGTTTATTTTACCGTGTATGATATTACGGCGCCTGCCGAAGGACAGATTTTGGGGCTTATTCTGGAAAAAGGCGACCGCATCGGCAAAGAGCAGCCTCTGTTTGCCATAGACGACAAACAGCTTGCGGAAGAAATAAAACAGGCAGATGCCAACGCAGCCCGCGCCGAAGCAGAACTGAAAATAATGCAGAACGGACAAAGCAGCCCCAATAACGGCGCTGCACTCGCCACAGCGCAGCAGCAATACGAACAGGCCAGCGCCAAAGAAGCAAAAATGACATCGCTTTATAAAATAGGCGCCATTGCCCGCAGACAGTACGAAACGGCTTCTGCCGAAAAATCAGCGGCACTGGCAGCTTTAAACGCCGCACAAAATGCCGGCAGCCTTGTTAAGGCATCACCCGAAGCCATTGCCCAAAAACAGGAAGAACTTAAAACTTTAAAGAAGCAATATAACGCCCTTATGCAAAAGCAGCTGGCACTGGAAACCGAAAGCCCCTGCACCGGCATTGTTGAAGAAAAATACCATAATGCGGGCGAAACCGCCGCTGCCGGAGAAAAAATCCTCAGCATCCGCGATTTGGAAAATTGCAGCGTAAACATCAAAATATCCGCACAGGCGGCGCAAAGCCTTAAACCGGGGCAAAAAGTAACCGCCCATGCCCAAGGCTTAAACAAAACCTTTAACGGCAGCATTGCCAAAATAGAAAACGGCCTTGCAGAAATAAATATCGACAACACTTCGCTCGATTTAAAAGAAGGAACCGAAGTAACCGTAAGCGCCGTAAATTAATGGCGATTTCACAATTCTGTGTTATAATAAACTTAATAAAGCATAAAGGAGGATCTTACTATGGCATTACTTGATAAAATTGGCGAATTCGCTAAAATTGCGGCTAATAAAACCGAAGAAATTACCAAAACAATCGGCGAAAAAGCAGAAGCCGCTCTGGAGATCCAAAAATTAACTTCCCTCGTAGGAAAAGAAGAAAGCAAAATTGAAAGCACCTACAAAAAAATGGGCAAAATGGTTTGGGAAAAATCACAAAACTGCGATTGCCTGCCCGATGAATTTAAAGAAGAATGTGAAGCAATTAAAGCAAGCCTTGCCGCAATAGATGATTTGAAATTTAAAATTGCCAACATTAAGGCAACTGCCTTTAACGGCGACGAACCCAAAACCCCCTGCCCCAACTGCGGTGCAGCCGTAGGCATCAGCGCCAAATTCTGCAGCGAATGCGGCAGCAAAATGGAACCAGTTGAAACTGCAAAAACAGTGGAAGCTGAAGTAGTTTCAGAAAGTGCCGAACACAAAACCGAAGCGGAAGCAGAAGTTGAAGTTATTACCGAAGAAACAAAACCGGAAGAAGCTAAACCGGAAGCCGAAACTGCCGAAGAAGCAAAACCTGCTGACAAACAATAACTAAATATTTAACCCTACAGCATTATTAACTGCGCCTCAAAAGCTATACCGGGCTTTTGCAGGTGCAGTTTTTATATTATTTTCAGAAAACATTATGGCACAGAAATGCTATAATTATATTATCTGTTTAAAATTTTATGCAGCGAGGGGTTTTAACATGCAGCAAACCAATAGTTTTAAAGGCATTGTTATGCTGTTACTATGTTCATTTATCTGGGGCACGGCCTTTGTTGCCCAAAGCGTCGGTGCCGATTTGCTCGGCCCGTTTAGTTTTAACGGCATACGTTCTTTTTTAGGCGCATTTTTTCTTGTTCCCTGCATTGCCGTAATCGACAGGCTTTCCGGCAAACCGCTTTCCTTCTGGGGAACTGATGACAACCACAAGCGCGGCGACCTTATTACCGGCGGCCTCTGCTGCGGCGTGCTTTTAACCATTGCCAGCACTTTGCAGCAAACCGGCATCGCTTACACATCAGCAGGCAAAGCCGGGTTTATAACGGCGCTGTATATTGTTATAATCCCCATTTTAGGGCTGCTTGTAAAAAAACATGTAACTTTCATGCAGTGGGCGGCCGTTGCCGTTGCCGCTGCCGGTATGTATTTCATCTGCATTAACGAAGGCTTTTCCATCAACAAAGGAGATTTAATCGTACTTGCCTGTGCCGTAGTTTTTGCCGTACATATCATGGCCATTGAGCGTTTTACCCAGCTTGTCGACCCGGTGCGCATGTCAGCCATTCAGTTTTTTGTCTGCGGCATGTTAAGCCTTCCGGTTATAATCTGGGCCGAACAACCGGAGCTTTCCGCCATCACCGCGGCCTGGCTGCCGCTGGCACACGCCGGAATTATGAGCTGCGGCATTGCCTATACACTGCAAATCGCCGGGCAAAAATATGTTAACGTAATCCTTGCCTCCATACTGCTGAGCCTGGAATCCGTCTTTTCCGTGCTCGCCGGGTGGATGTTCCTCGGTGAAACGCTCTCCATGCGCGAAATCGGCGGCTGCGTGCTTGTTTTTGCCGCAATTCTGCTCGCGCAGATGCCGGAAAGAAAATAAAATATATCATAAACACACAAAAGCTGACGTTAAATAACGCCAGCTTTTTTATTAATATTCACACAAAACCCCGGCAGTAACGGCTGCCGGGGTTTAATACTGCCATTAAGCAATTAAATTTTAACGAAGCTTAAAACGCTTATTAATATGCGCCGCGGAATTTCATAGCTTCATCCAGACGGTTAAGGGCTACGATATAAGCTGCGGTACGCATGTTAACTTCGTATTTTTTAGCGGTGTCATATACCTGTTTAAACGCGCCAATCATCAACTGGGTCTGTTTATCAATAACTTCTTCTTCAGTCCAGAAGTAACGGTACAGGCACTGAACCCATTCAAAGTAGCTTACGGTTACGCCGCCGCCGTTGGCGAGAATATCCGGCACAACCAGAATGCCTTTTTTATCAAGGATTTCGTCAGCTTCCGGAGTTGTCGGACCGTTAGCGCCTTCAACGATAATTTTTGCCTTAACGTCAGCCGCATTGTCTTTGGTAATCTGAAGTTCCATTGCGCACGGAGCAAGCACGGTAACTTCCATTGCCAGAAGGTCGGCGTTGCTGATAGCTTTGCTGCCCGGGAAGTTTACTACGCTGCCAGTTGCCTGTACGTGTTTTTCAACTTCGTACGGGTCAAGTCCGTCTTCATTCATAATAGCGCCGTAAACATCGCTTAAAGCCACAATTTTAACGCCAAGGTCGTGAATGAGTTTAGCGGTCCAGCTGCCTACGTTGCCGAAGCCCTGTACTGCGCAGGTTGCTTCTTCGGGTTTAATGCCCATGGCTTTAATTGCTTCGCCTGCTGCAACCATTACGCCGCGGCCGGTAGCTGCGGTACGGCCCAAAGAGCCGCCGATGCAAATCGGTTTACCGGTAATGAAGCCCGGTTCATACTGGCCTTTCAGCTTGCTGTATTCATCCATCATCCAGCCCATAATCTGAGCGTTGGTATTCATATCAGGGGCAGGAATATCCATTTTTTCGCCGATAATGGGAGCGATTCTGTCAATGTAGCCGCGGGTCAAACGTTCAAGTTCTGCCTGCGAAAGTTTGGACGGGTCAACAATAATGCCGCCTTTGCCGCCGCCGTAAGGCAGATTGGCAACTGCGCATTTGCAGGTCATCCAGAAAGCCAGAGTTTTTACTTCGTCCATGTTAACGCTCTGATGATAACGGATGCCGCCTTTGGCCGGGCCCATAATTGTGCTGTGCTGGCTGCGGTAACCGGTAAATACTTTGGTAGTGCCGTCATCCATTTTTACAGGAATGGAAACTTCCAGAGTTCTTTCCGGGCAGGCAATAATCGCCGCCGCATTCGGGTCAAGCTTCATAACCTCAATAGCTTTGTTCAGCGGAATCTGCGCCATTTCAAATAAATTCATAATCCATGCCTCCTTTAAAAATCTTAAATATAATATATTGTACAGCTAAGATAATTTCATATCTAAAGAGCTGCTTTCAGCTTCATTATAACTCTTGCAAATACAAGTGTCCACTTATTTTTGGTTATAAACTGAATTTTCATAAACTTGCATTCAATTTATAAATTGGTTTTAAGCTCCGGAAATTCATCATAAACTGCGCCAAAATTAATACCGGCAATGGTTTTGTTTTTATACTTTTCACGCAAATCGGCCATGCCGTTAAGCAGATGCTTGCTTGTTATGCCATATTCCGTTGAAAGATAGGCTTCAACAAAAGCGGCCAGATGGTCACAGCCTTTTAACATTCTGCCGTCCACAGCTTTATAGCCATGTCTGTCAACATTATATTTGCCGTTCAATTCTTCTTCGCTTACCTCGGTTGGAATACCGTCAAGCATTACGCGGTTGGTAAACTCATTCTGCGTAAAGTAAATAATTTCCTCATGCCAGCCCCACGGCAGCAGCGGCAGCAGTTTTTCGGCAACCTGGCGCTTTTCAATATCCTTAATTAAATCGTCAAGCCCTTCCACGGAAGTTTTAACCGGCGAAATAATATCGCGTGTCAGCACCTCCGGCAAATCATGGAACAGGCCGCACAAAAAATCATTTACAATGCGTTCATCACAGGCGCCAAGCTCTGCCGCACAAAAATATCCCAAAATGGCAACTATCAGCACATGCCCCATAACGGAAGTTTCCGGCACGCGCGGCGACTGCGCCCAGCGTTTTTGAAAGCGCAGCTGCCCTACAAGGTCAATAAATTTGCTGGTTTTGCCTTTCAGCGATATTTTCTGAACGCCGGCCAAATCGTAATGGTCCTCGATGTTGCTTTCAATGGCAGCTTTAGTGGCATCAATGCCGTAAATTGCCTGGTTAAAATGGTAGATAATGCCAAATTCCCACTGCGTGGCAAGGTAGTGTGCCGCCCGCAAAAGTTTTTTCTCCAGCCGGTTTTCTTCCGGATAATCAAACCAGCGTTTAAGCTTGTCAAAAAACACTTCATCCAGTTCCGGCACACGGCGTTCAAGCTGGCTGTAAATCCAGGCGTTCAGCTTGCGCCCGTGAACACGCATCAGCTCGTGGTAAATAGGCGGTTTGATGTCCGTTAAAATAATGCGGTGCATAAATTCAAAAATTCCGCCTTCAATAAGCACGCGCCAGTTTAATTGCGCGCCGTGGTCCTGCTCCTCATACTTGGCAAGAATATACAAAATCATCATTTTATGCGCCTGCTTGTCCAGTTCCGTAAAGCCGTTGGGGCGGATATGGTCGTTCCAACGCTGTATATGCGCACCTTCAAACAAAAACTCTATAAACTTTTTACTCAGCATTTTTTCACCCCGCAAAAAATACGCATTTTCCATGAAAATCAGCAAAATTTCCAAATTATTCTTTATGAAGTTTAATATTCTCTGTTTTTTTTGCCTCTCCTGCATTTTTTTCAAAAAAGCATTGATTTTT
>OGNU01000407.1_pt1 | contig 19073 bp, 11 predicted proteins | sample 1573581 | NCBI WGS metagenome assembly OGNU01 (sample SAMEA2581992, study PRJEB24529) | metagenome | biome: Human gut stool | place: China | collected 2011 | reverse complement strand
GGGGATCGTCGGGCATATCGGGTGTTTTTTCCATAAGAAAAGACCCCGTTGCCGTCGATCGCACACGCAAAGAACCTCAGGGGCTGATTCGACAACGCCTGCGGACAAGCATTGCGGAGAGCCTCTGCGTCTTGAGCAGGATGGACGGAAAACGGGGTCGGAACGGATGAGAAGGGGGCGTCCTTCGGGATTCAAAGGGCGCGCGGCAAGAGCGAGCGGCGTTAACCGATTTTCGGACGTACGTTACGACGTCTTCGGTTCGCTGCCGTCGAAGAGTGAAGCGTCTCAAGCAACGGGGCGAAGTGAAATGCCGCCATTTCCAAGAGCGTCAGACACGCGCGGTCGTTGAGTGCACTGCCGATGGCAAGCCGGACGGCTCGCGACAGAGACTGCTCGGGGTTGCAGGAATCCGCAAGCAGTTGCGTCAGTATTTCGCACAGGCGAATCACAACGCGTGTACTCAATGCCGCAGGCACGTCTTCGCTCACGAAATCCGCTTCCAAGGCAGGGTTCGTGCGCGAGGCTTGTGCAAATCGTGCGGCGCATCGGGCAAGCTCGGAAAGCGTTTCGCTTGACAGAGCGCCCTGAGCGATGCGCTCACAACGGTATAGGACGATGCGGGCTTCCACTTCGGGTTTGGGCCAATCGGCTGCCATATGCCAGAAGCGGTCGCACGTGCTGGCGTCCTGTTGGTTGCGAGAACTGTATGCCGACTCGGGCAGCGTACCGCAACGGCAGTTGTCGGTGACAATGACCCGGGTGTTGACGTGTCTGGGAATGCTCAAACCAGTCTTCTCGATCGTGATTGACTGCCCTTCGAAGATGTCGTTGGCGCCCACCCAGACTTCCGGGGGAGCGAGCGAAAACTCGTTGATGAGCAGTACGGCTCCGGTTTTCCACGCAATGGTGGCCGGTCCGTCGATCCATGCGAAGCCTCCTTCGTGCGCGCCCCAGCGGCCGACAAGGTCGTCCTTCACGAAGCGTCGGGAACAGGTCAGGGAAATGACCGGTACATGGACGCGTGCGAGAAACTGAAGAACGGAGGTCGTTTTGCCGCAGCCCGTGGGCCCCGCGATGTAGAGCGGGATACGGGTGTCGGGCCAGGTCCACCACAGCACGAGATCCTGCAGAAAGGATTCATCGAACACGTGGCAGGGATCGACCCGAACGATTTGGGCGGGCGCAGCACAGGAAAGCTGCGAAGCCTGAAACCCCGGGATCATTGTCTCGGACGCAAGTCCGAAGTCTTGAGCCGAAATGCAAGTTGTGAATGTCATTGGCATAGTGGTTTTCGCCTTTTTGAAAATCCATCAAAGGGAGCGAGCGAAAACCCACCAAAGACAAGCTGAGAGCTCCGTTGAGGGAGACACTCGAAACTTGCATTCACGCAGGCAAACGCCCGCGTCGGGTTGGTTTGTAGTTCAGGTTTGATCGGTCCGAAGACCACGGTAAACACTGAGAAATCCGTTTGAAGGTCGGCATTTTGCCAGAATGGCGCGGAATTGCAAGAAGCGAAATCCGGCACGACTGTCGCCGGCAGAATGCTGTCGGTCTATGCGCGCAAAGTATGGGCTCGCCTTGCGTATCCGCTTGTCGGATTAGAACCTCGAGGATAACGATGCTTGATCAACGTTTCCGAGTCATTGCTGAAATTCGTTCGAATGGCAATGGCTGAGAGTGTCTGACGTTCGGACCGCCGGCAAGAACGACTATGAGCGGACAAGCAGATGTCGGAACGTTTTTGCCGGCGTCGGAAGCGTTAAGCGAACTGAGCGAGGTATGACTCTCAGAGAGATTCGACCGGGCAACCGGCAAACTCTTCTGAGAATTGTAATGGTTCGGATGCGAAACCTTAGGTAAACATGCCAAGCGATACCGGATGATCGTTACCATAGTCCTCTGATATCTTGAGCTCGGGTTCTTGCGAGGAAGAGTTCAGGCACTCGTAGACAAATCTCTGTCACAGAATGGAAACCGATCAAATTCTCAGATCAACGCGGCGCCGGATCCAATGTCGGAAGATCGGATCCTCAATTTCGTAGTTCGGCGCCTTGATGACAAAACCGGTTTTTCAAACCTACAGCTCGGGCAAGAAAGATGATTTTTACGACATTTGTCGAGTAGAAGTACTCGCTGAAATTCGAGTCGTAGATTGACGAATAACATATTCGTCGTTTGCCGAATAATCTAGTTTCAGAATATCGAAAGTTCGCAGGCGAAATGTCCTATCTTTTTTCCGTTATCCGGTAACCAATCATGTTGATTCAAGGCCTTGAGCTCGTTGGCATCGAGCGGAATCTGCTATTGTGGCCGTACAGAATCAACAACGAACGGGAGGCAGAAATGCTTTACAAAACAGTTGGTCTGGCAGCGGCCTCGGCCGTATGCGCGCTGATGGTCGGGTGCGCCAATACGACGACCGGAAAGATGGTCGAGCCGCTTGAAGTGATGCCGACGGAAGTCTGCATCATCCAAAATCCCAAGGTCACGATCGGTGAGGCCATTCCGTCGCTGCAGTCGGCATTCCAGCGCCGCGGCATCAAGACGACAGTGGTCTGGGATGCTGCGTCCTGCACGTCGGAATACCGTTTGAGCTACGTGATGCAGCGCTCGTGGGACGCAACGACCTACCTCGGCCTTGCGGAACTGACGCTCTATAAAAACGGCGCCATCGTATCGACCGCCAAGTACAAGGCCGGAAGCATGACGCTCACGAAGTGGGGCAAGACCGCCGAGAGAATCGACAAGACGGTCGGCAAATTGCTCGGTGAGTCGGAATAGTTCAGATACGGATCTTTAAAAAGAAACATCAAGCGCCGCTTAAAGGATTTTCGAAGCGGCGCTTGTCGTATGGTGAGCCGATAATTTCTGTCCGATCAGAAGTGCTTTGTCCAGCGCAGCGAAGCGCCCCAGCGCTCGTCTCCGGAGTCCCCGGCTTCACCGTCGAGCATCAGCGCGAACTCGTGACCGGTTGACGATACCCAGCCAATCTTGCATTGCGCTGCCGCCGCGTGACGGTTGTCGAAGAATTCGACGTTGGTTTCGTCGCGTATGCCGGTCCATGTGTATGTCTCGTCGCCATTGACGTGAAAGCGATTGCGGTACGCAATGCGACCTTCCAGAAAGAGATTGCCTGTCGGGGAGGCGGCACTGCTGCGCGTCTTGAAAGCCAGGCCGGCTTCAAGTGCCGCTACGCTTAAAAGTTCATCTTCATATTCTTGTGCAACGACAGAATCGGACTCGCGGACATCGTTTCGGTGAATGCCGTCCCAGCTGAGCTGAGCGTACGGCATGAACGAGAGCGCGATCTGATCGGGGGTAAATTTGCGGCCGATACCGATGGACGCGCCGAGACTGACTGCATGGGTGGTTGTATCGAGTCGCTTTGAACCGTAGAAGTCGCTGACGTATCTTGTGCGATCCTCAACCCCGTAGCCCAGAAGTGCCTGACCGAAGAGTCGCATGCCGGCACCGAATTCCCGCATCGCCGAAACGCTTGCAAAAACACCTTGCGCGTTTCCCTTGTCCGGGCCGGAGATTTCGATGTCGTCGTAATAGCCGCCGACTTTCCAGCCCAGCGCCCAGTCGCCGAAACTGCGGCGAGCGCCGGCTGAAAGAATGGTACGGGTACTCTGAAATGATTTCGCGCCGTCCATATTTGCCCGTTCGACGACGAGCGAAGCCTCGGGAATGACATCCGTGGCATACAGATCGGTAAGCGGCGAGAGCGCTGTCACCTCACGCAGGCGAATCGATCGAGACATTGCGGCGGCATCGAAGGCCAGGTGAGAATCCGCCTTGGTTGAAGCAAACGCGTTTTCCAGGGTTTCAGCCACCAGCTGTTTGTCGCTTTCGGGGTGTCCCACCCTCAGGTTTTCGGAAAGGATATCCACGGCGCTGACGAATTCGGCGGCGGCTCCCGAAAGAATGCCGTCGGCTTGGATCACAGAGTCCAGTTTTTGAGCTCGACGCATGGTGTCTTGTGAGAGTGAAACGGTTTTGCCGACAAGCTGCATGCTGTTTTCGACACGGTGCATCGTAAATTTGCCGTCTTCAGTTGTGTCGAACGTAAACGTAATGCCGCCGCCCCAAGAGAGCTTCGCATCTGTGACCTGCTCAAAGATTTCGTCATCAGTTTCCAAACCTGGGAAAAAGAGCGTCGGGCTCAGGGTAATCGCTTGATCGACGTATTGCCCCGTGCGAATCGTGATGTTCAATGGAGCCTCGGCATTGCTCTCTTGGCCGGATTTTGCCAAAAGTGTCAGGGACGAATTTTGATCCTGAGAAAGATTGCCCACGATTATTTGGTCGATCGTGTGTTCGCCGACATCGAGCACAAGCGATGAGCCCGCTTCCAGTTTCAGTTGACCTTGGACGTGAAACGTGCCGATTCGATTGCCCGGGCTGAGATCGTCTCCGGGCGATAGCGTGCCGCGGGACGTCAGTGACCCGACCACACCGCGTCCTGCAACGGTGGCCGTTGCATCGGACTGGACGTCGTTGTCAATGATGCCGTCAACGACGAGTGTGGCGCCGTTGATCACGTCGGTGGAGCCGCTGTAGGAGGCGTGACCGCTCATGACGAGAGTGCCCGCTGAGACGATGCTGTTGCTTTTATCGAGCGTGCCGGAAACGACGAGTGAGACGGGAAGATTGGCCTGATCCGGAGCAGAGGTCTGATTGCTCGAAGCTTTATAAGGTTGGCCGCTTTGGATTGCCTCGTTGTATGCCTTTAATTCTTCTTGGGTGGTGATGTGCAGCGTCGGATTCCAGCGCACTTCGTTGATGTCATTGATAAAGCGGCTCACGCCGTTGCCGGCAAGATTGAGCGTGTAGGCAATCTGTTCGTTTCCGTTGAGCCCTGTCTGAACCGGCAGCGTCCACTTTTCGGCAGTTTCATCCCAACGCGCCATGCGGTTGATGTTGAGTTCGGCAATGCCGCCCACGGCAGAAGCCGCATCCAGAAGTCCCGCGCCGATTCCGTATTCAACGATGGTGCAGTTTTCGATGAAGTATTTCTTCCATTCATCGTATGCCTCGTTTACTGCCTGAAGATAGGCATCAGGGTCAAGTTCCCATTCGTAGCCGTCGAGGATTTCCTCGCGCCACTGGGCAGCTGCCCGTTCGGCGGCTTCTGCCTTGAGAGCATCAAGGTCACCAAGTTTGGTGCCGGCGCTGCCCCAAAAGACGATGGCGGCGGATTCTTTATAGACGTTGGAGACGTATTTATTTTCGTCCGGTGACCACGTGGGCGAGGCGACACGAAAATCCAGTCTGCCTCCGTACTGCAGGTGATAGTCCGGGTTGTTATGGTTTGGGTCCGCGCCTGTTTGTTCAGGATGCAGGGCAAGTACTTCGTAGACTCCTTCCTGAGGCTTGCGGGCGGTGGTAAGAACGCAGTCGGCCAGCTGCGAGGCGGTCATCCAGGGAAATGCCTGCTGCACGAGCGCAAGGGTGCCTGCCACATGCGGCGCGGCCATGGATGTGCCGGTCATCTCAATGGAGCCGTTGCCGCTTCCCGCTTCAACGCTCACGATGTTGGTTCCGGGCGCGGCGACGGACCACAGAGAAGCAAAGAGAGCGCGGTTGGAGGCTTCGATGGCGCTGCTGTTGCCGTGAACGAATCCTTCTTCAAAGAGGTGGTCTGATTCGATATTGATGACGTTGATGAAGTGACCAGCTTTCGAAGGGTCCCGCATGATTGGGAGAATCGGGTCGGCCGGCGCAAGTCCTCCTTGGTTGCCTGCGGCAAAGACCATGAGTTTGTCGTGTTCGACGGCGGAGTTGAAAACCTCATTGAAGGCTTTCGTTTCGTCCGGAATGTCACCGTAGCTGAACAAGCCGCGCACCCAGCCCCAGGAGTTGCTGTAGATCTTGACGTCGTCGTAGGTTTCAATAGCTTTTTTGTAGAGGTCTGCGACCTCATAGATCATGGTCGGACCTTGAATGGTCGAGTAGAGCAAAAGCAACGAGGCGTCTTTGGCTACGCCGTAGTTAACGGAGGAGTTGCCTGAAGCGATGCCCGCTACGTGACTGCCGTGACTTTGTTGGGTGGCGTTGACGCCGGTGCCGAATTTCTCGAGATACTGGTCGCTGTAAAGCTTGATGATGTCTTTTCCTTCAAAGGCGATGTGGGTGGTGTCAAAGCCCGAATCGAGAATACCGATGCGCACGCCCGCTCCCGTAAAGCCCTGAGCGTAAGCGCCTGTCGCGTTGATGGCGTCGAGATTGATGTTGCCGGTGGGAGAGGCGCAGACTGACAGAGGCCACAAAACAGCGCAGACGGCCAGAGCGAGAGCTGAACGATGGTGACGAAAACGGTTTGAAGAGGGCATAAAAACCCCTCCCTATGACGGGAAGATCAAAAAAGGCACCCTTAAACGTAGTGTGACACAAAATGAGCGCAGTGGTTGGGTGCGGCCAAATCAGGTGGTAAAAAACGGCCAAATCGGGTGGCAAAAATCAGCCAAATTGGGTAGTAAATTCTGGTCGACTTGGGTGATGAGCATTGGTAGCGACCGTAGAATCGCTGTCTCGACATAAGTCATCACGCCGTGTGGCATATGCCAATGGAAAACACGAACCAATCATGTCAAGCGTCCTTTAAATTGACCCCCGAAAATGCACGGCGCCCCATTAATGGTGCATTGACTTGACCCGGCAGATGCCGTAACCCGCTTTAACACTGGATGTCGACCGATCGCCGAGCCTCTCGGTGGGTGAGCTCTCTCAACTGGAATATCTCGCTGAGGGATGATCTTGCGTTTCCTGTACGAATACATAGGACGGCAGATCGGAACAGACTGGAGTTTCTGGTCGCCTGTCAATGGCGGTGGGCTGCCCTGATGGACACGTCGTTTGATGTGAAAGGGCCGTTAGATCCTGATGTGTGCCTGTGACGATTCCGTGTCACGAGCAGAGAAATTCCGCCGATCAATTGATGGGTTAAAAGCCTGGTGCGCTTATCGGTTGCCATCCCAGAAATTTTGTGCTCAGAATGACGTGTTCTTAAGCGTCAGAGTTAGCTTCATTCTGTGCTTAACCCTTGACAAACAAATCGGAATGTGCCCCATGCCTGTCAAGTTTTTTTGCAATGCGACTAGCCTTGACGTGCTCTTTTGTAACTCAGTGAGCTTTCGCACTTGCCGCTGGGAATTTGAACAAATAAGAAAGGATTGGCTTTCAGATATGTGCCTGAAAAGAGACGTGTTGCGCGCGATGAGGAAGGGCAGGAGACGGTCACGGCAATAAGCGCACGCGTTTTCTCCGTGAAGAGAGCATTGAGAAGGATAGAACTGGTTGGCTGGAGGACTTATCGCCGACAGCGGAAACCACTGTGAAGACGCCCATCGGGGCGACCTCACAGGGTTCCTGTCGTTTTAGAAGGAGTAGCGCACGCCTACGTTGGCACGCCAATCTTCATCGAGCACTGCACCGCTTGTGCGTTGCAGGTCCGCCCACATATAGGTGGAGTCTGTCAGATGGAAGGTTGCGCCGAGACCGTATTCGTACCAGGTGTCCTGACCATCAATGCTGTATTTGCTACCGTTGCCGCCAGTGATTTCGGCATCGCCTGAGAACTCATGCACAACGGAAGCATGCACGTAAAGATCACCGATTTTGTCCGGGAACTGAACACCGGCAGCAAAACCAGCCCGGCCAGTCAGGCTATTGACAGTGTCGAACTCATAGGAGGCCGAATCGATGTTGAGGTCATCAGTGTCAATGTAGGTGTAGGCTGCTTCAATCTGCGGTTCGACGTAGAACTGTTCTGTCAGGGCGAATCTCCAACCGAATTCGGCAGACAAGCTGTAAGCCATGGTGTCCATGGAACCGGTCTTGCTTGCATCGATCTGCATATCCGTATCGGCAGAGCTTACGCGGGCAACAATATCGACAAACTGGCCGCTTTCGCCAAGCCACATACCGTAGAGTTCAAGACCGTAGGCATCCATATCGGCATTGCCGCGAGCGTAGTCGACATCGCCGTTGGTGTAGCTGAAGCCAGCACCCAGACGCCATTGGCCGAGCTTGGCGTCACCGCCGATATGAATGGAGTGGAAATTATTTTCCAGACCATTGGAACCAGACAGCCGGCCGCCGTCATAACGAGCCCATGCGCCGTAGTTGCCTTCGTCAGAACGAATGTCGCCCATGCGCTTGCGCAGGTCAGTCAGCATGATACGGTTCAAAGCCAACGGTGCGGCGGAAGCTAATTCCAAGTTGGACTGCATGAGCGTGTTGGTCTTTGTGGTGACGTTCGAAACTCCGTCGGCACCGACTACACCGGTTGTTTCGCCGGTGTACATGCCTTCGTCCATTTGTAGAGCAACGTTTTCGCTGTTTTGAAGATCCGTGATACCGAACTGAGACAACGCTTCATTTGCGTCGCCAGAGACTTCATCGTTGACGTCGCCGGATGCATGAAGAGTCAGATTCGTCACGTTGGCGCTGTCGATCGTGATGTCGGCTTGTGTGTTGCCCAGGTAGTACTCAACGTTTTCGCCGGTAAGCGAACCAACATCAACCATCTGCCCGGTCTCGCCGGACAGATTCATGTCGGCGTTGTTCAATTTCAGAGAATCGGACGTGTAAGTTGATTGTCCGGCAACTTCAAGGCCGCCGTTAGAAATGGTCGCGGTTTGAGCGGAGAGCGAGGAGTCCGTCAGGCTGACAGAACCATCCACTTCCATGTTTCGAGAAACAGTGATCGTGGAGTTACCTTGAACCTCGACCGAGCCGGAACCGGTGAGCCGGTAAGTGCTGAAAGTACTTCCTTCGGCTACAGAAACGACTGAGTTGTTAATCTCTGTGGATCTGTTGGTGCTGCTCGTAACAGTTGAGCCGTCTGTTACCTTGAGTGTGGAATCAGTCAGGTTAATGCCAGCAAGCGCGTTCGAACGGTAATCAACCTTGCTGTTGATTACTTCGATAGTGCTAGAGTCGGCTACGATCGCAGAGGACTGGTAGCCTGACGAACTAATTGAAGCCTCTTCTGCATTGATCAGACGTAAGGTGCTGCCCTCAGATAAAGAAATTGTGTTTCCCTGTGAGCCAGAGGTTGAAATATCGGCCGGGCCGTAGATGTCAACTGTACTGCCGCTATTCACAGAGATGGCTGACTTTTGATAACCAGATGATCCTGCAAATAGCCCCTTTTCAAACGTTAGGAGACTGTTGTTTGTTGCTGAGACGGTCCCAAGACCAAGCCCCGGAAGAGTACCATCTGAACCAACCAATTCCTTAAATGTTACAGAAGAAGCGTCAGACGTGATCTGCTTGTATGTAGGTATAGCATCAACTTCTTCTATACCGGTCTGATTCGAGAAATTGAAAGAAGGATCTGCTGCGTAAGACGCAGTGCCCATAAGAGCCGTGGCTACGGCAAGACCAATCAACGAACGAGTAAACATGGCAACATCCTTTGCAGAAGTGGATATTGCTCACAAAACTACCCCCCCCCTTATGAAATTGTCAAGTTATTTTTGAAGTATTTAAAAAAAAGTGTGTTATCGTGCACCATATATAGTTATGCGCCTATCAATTACTTAATTTGTTCGTAGAAGACTTTTTTCTGTTTCAGAAGTTGAACCAAAATGTCAGAGGCACGCATGGGTAGAGCGCGCTTACCGTCCTGCAGGTCCGCCTTGTTGAGATCGTCCAGGAACATGAAGCTCGTTAGCACTTCCTTGACGGAATTCTGTTTTTTCCAGAAACCCAGGAAAACAAAATCTTCGCCTAATTCTTCAATTTCGATTTGCAGATCGTGATTTAGCTCAGAAAAATTCGTACAAGAGGAACTGTTGGCCATGATGCGGCTCCCTAGTTTTTCTCGGGGATCACAAAAAGCCAGACCTTCTTGCCGTCCGTGTAGAAAGTAGAAAGGCGGAAGCGGCTTGCCGTCTTTCCTGGCCGGTGAGACATACATGAAGGTGTTCTTCGGGAAATTTTTTGCCCAAGCGGTAAGCCAGTTGTAGCGGACCTCATCGCGTTTAGAGACTGCTACGCTGTTTAATTTCAAGATCACGTGGATAGTCGGGAAAAACCAAGGCATTGGTTGGGATCAGGTCAATTTCCTTCGGGTACGGACTGGTGGTTCTCCAAAAATACATCGACTTGAAGTCTCGAATCGTACCGTGTAGCGTAAAGCGTTTTTTGAAAAAGAAGTTTTCCCAAAGCACTCGGGCATCCGCTTGCAAGGACATCGGCGAAAAGTCGTGAATCAATGCGTTGCGAACACCGTTGTCGAAAATGTAATCTTCTAGCCTTTTATGAGCTCGTTTTGAGTGTTGCGAGCTACACAAAAGATCTGACTGGGGCATTCAGCGGCGAAAAAAAGAAGAGTCGGCAACCGGTTTCCCGGCGCCGACTCTTTGGAGCTCAGCCTCAACAATAGACTTTAGAAGTTGTAGACGAGATGACCTGACACCATCCAGGCGTCAAGTTGCTCGCCGCCGGCGCTCTTTTCGAGATCGAGCTGCATCGAGAACTTGTTGGCGAATTGGTAATAACCGCCTACGCCGAAGTTTGTCCAGGTGCCGGCATCTCCCCAATGCAGAACCTCAACATCCTCAAGGTCTCGGATGTGGCCGAACTGACCGTCGGTGAACTGATGCAAGATGTCGCCTCGAACGTAGATTTCGCCCGAGCTGCGTTCACCTGCAAAGTGCTTGCCGAGTCTCAGACCGGCACGTCCGACGAGCGCCGTTTCCTGTTCAACATCAACTGACATGTCGCGTTGCAGACCGTAGTTGTAGCCTTCAAGACGAGTCGCCTGCATCTGCAATTGAGGTTCGGCAAAGAAACCTGCCGCAGACTTGAGCGTATAGCCGTATTCAGCAGAAACGCCGAAGTAGTTCGTTGAGAATTCACCTTGGGTGGAAATCGAGCTTGCGCTTCTGGAAGATGAGAAGTCTGAGCTCAAGTGACCGAAGCGTCCCACGAAGTCCAAGTAGTGGTTGCCGAAGGTGAGGGTATCGTAAACGGCGATTTCGTAGCGTTCCAGATCACCGCCTCCCTTCAGGTTTTCAAAGTCGGGACTGCCGTCCATGTAGGTGACGCTCACGCCAAAGCGGTTGTTGTCAGAAGTCTGACGTTCGTAACCCACGTGAACGGTGGTCGTGTCGGACTTGTAGGCGTCTTCAGCTCCGAGCCTGCCGTATTGCATGCGAACCCAGAGTCCGTCATTGGAGTTGCTGTCAACAAACTCGGTTTCACGCAAACGACGGTCGCGGCGGTCCATTTGCATGATGGCGTCGTATGCGGCCCAACCGGCATTATTTACGCCAACTGTGGCGGCGGACTTGGATACGACTACACGATCAATGAACCACTCGGTTCCGCCCTGATAGTCGGTTGGATCAAAGTCGTCGAAATCTTCGTAGCTGGACTTGATTTGATCTTCGAGTCTATCCAGATCTTCCTCATCGATCGGATCGCTGTTGACGTAAAGCTCGTAGTCGTAGAGTGTTTCGCCATAGATGTTGATCTTGTCGGCGAAGGTCACATTGTTAGCGTCATTCTGTGTCAGCGCGAACGTGAGCGTATTGTCGGCTGAAACGCTCACAAGCTGAGAAGGGCGGTAGGGTTCGATCCAGTGGCGGGTCTGTGTTGTCTCAGACGTGCCCTCAATGAAGATCATGTCACTTTTCGCAGGGTCGTCTGAATCGAGGTCCAAACGGAAGATGCCGCCAGTGCCCTTGAGGTCGCCGATACGGACATAGTCGTGCTGGATAACGTCAACACCGATGAGACGGTCCCAGAGTCCGATGTCCTTCCAAACTTGTTTGATATTCTCGTCGAACAAATTGACAATGCCTTTGTTCTCAAGCGTAATTTTGCTGATTCGTTTGGCGATCGAAGCGACATCAATGTTGACGGTGGTGCCGTCATCTAGTGTTACGCTTGAACTGTCTCGGTCAGAAAGTCCCAAGTAAGTCCATTGGGCGCCATCTTGGAAGACGAATTCCAAAGATTCGCCGCCGTTGACGGCGTCGCTGTGAAGCTTGTCAAGCGCTTTGCGTTCAGCGTCTGAGGCGTTTTCAGAATCTTGAAGCTTTGTGTTTTGCCAGGATTGCTCGTCACCGAACCAGTACGAGTCTCTGCCAGAGAACGTTCCTGTGACTTCACCGTAACCGTAGTACGTGCCATTGGCTTTGGTAGAGCCGATCATGTCGACCGATCCTACTAGCATATTGTGTGTCGAATGGATATGAACCTTGCCGCCTCTTTTGGCACTAATCAGGTCGGGCTGACCTGCCAAAACCCATGCTTTGGTTGTTGTTCCTGTAGAGCCGAGGTGGATTTCCGCGTTCCTTTGGGCATAAAAGCCGTTGGCGCCAATGGAGGTTATTTGTTGATCGTCAGGCAGACTGTGTTTGATGGTGACATCAATGTCGCCGTTAAAGAACATTTTTGCGGAGTCAGCGGCATGAAAGGCGTAGGTCCCCTGATCATAGCTGTCCGAGACATAAACGCTTGAGTCAGAGTCGAGCATTGTTTTGCCCTCGACTGTTAATACGGAGCCGTTGCTTGCACTGACAAAATACTCGTCATGAATGATGAAAGGTTTGATGGTGGAGTTGATTTCGTCGAAGGTGGCCGTGCCAGAATCTAACCTGTATTCATTCACTTCAGGATCTCGATCGCCGTCCAGCCATTTACCGGGGCCATCCCACTCAGCAGGGTTTCCCGGAGGAGTCAGAAAGTGTGCCTGAGCGGAGTTGAAGACGAGGATCAGAGCGGAAGTGAGGAGGGTTTTTGCGTGGCGATTAAGGTATTTTGCCCCCCCCCGTCGGGTAATATCGTTTGGTCATGTTATCTCCTGGTTGCATCGTCAATAGGCTATAAATTCGACCATTGTACGATTGGGGTTGTCTTTGACGCAACTGGTCCAGCGCCCAGAATTGTTGACCTGTAGCGAATTTGATGATGCGAGTGGCAGGGCCTTAAAACCGTCAGGCTGCCTGTTCGGAGGTTGCAGTGTTCTGCGCCAAATGATCAATCATGATGTCATGCGAGTGACTGGAGAGAATGTTCTTTTCCCAGCAGGCCGCTTCTTTCAAGACACGATCATCAGAGGCTGCGATGGTATTGATTGTTTCGCGGACATTGCTTGGTATCGCAAGGATCTTGCGCAGGATACCGACACCGGAGAGCGCTTTCGGCGGGGGCGTTCGCATAACGGTCGCCGATTCTGGAGTCAAACTCAATCTATATGCCCGAAACGCCGTCGATTGACAGGTTGTCAACCAATTCCTTCGTCGGCAACTAGCGCTTAAAGAGTTATTTTGGATGTCTTGACAAGGTTATTTCGTTTCGGGAATCGCGAGCATGTTCGTGAGCTAGTCGTCTATGGCAAACATGAGGCGTAGGTGATTGGCATCTGCGGTTTCTGTGTGTTTAGGGGTATATATGTTTGTCAAGCGTTCTTTAAATTGACCCCCGGGGGTACTTTAAGAGTTCGCCCAACATTCTGGCCGATGAACCGCATGTTCCACCTTGCTAGTAAAACAAAACTTAGTAAAAAAGACTTTACTCAATTCGATTTAACTTAGTCGTGGCTCAAAAGCATATGTGGATGTCGACATGCTTTTGAGGCGAGCGATGTCAGAAATGCTCAAATTTATGCCGGAAAGACAGATTGTTTTTGGTCTTTTTTCAAGGTGGGAGAGCTGATAAGGCTTGGCTTTCTCATCTGTACAACGATCTGAAGAACCATTTGTATGCGGTCTGTCCGTCGCAGTGCGGTGTTGAAATCGTGTCAACTTGATGCGTCATAGATTGACGCTTTACTTCGTAAGCTTTCAGGGTAATTCAGGAATCTTTCTATTTTGGATAGATATGAAGAAATATCCTTACTCCCTGGTTGTTCGCAAGGTAATCTTCTGCGCCTGTTCCGATTTGTTGGGAAGACTCAGGCAGGCTCGTCCAGATGAGACGGATCACTACAAGACTGTACAGGTGGCGCCTATCAAGGGCGCTGGACCGTTACTCATCGAATACAGTCTGAAAAAGCGTTGGCCGGAAAACGACAAGGATCGCCAACGACAGTACCTGGGTCGCATTTTGCAGTTGCAAAATGGTGTTTCCATCGTGTTCCATAAGAAGAGCAGCTGGAGAATCGAGTTCAGGGACGCCGCAGGAAACATCATCGACAGGTGCAAGCGAAACGACAAAGCCGAAGCGATTCGACAGAAAATCAAAAATTGCCTTGAGGACGCTTATCCGCACTACAAGAACTTCAATCTTTCCGAACGTTTCGTCGAAACGCTGATCAAGCCTTTCCGGGACATCTGGATGGACTTCGTGGACATCAGCAAGAAGGCGCTGTCGCCTTTGTGTAAGGGATTTGAATCGCCGCAGCTATTTTGGGATTTAGGTGATCAGGTGTTTTTCTTCGAGGGCGACCTGGAACTTTTTACAGCTCAGGAAAGCGGTCTGTGTTGGTTCTCTCGTACAAAGTACACCTTGGATTTTGAGTACTTTCAGGACAAAGGCCATGGTGACTGGCTGTGGCTTCACAATAGTTTCAAGGACAAGGAATTGCATTTGAAGCCGATCAGATCTGATAATGAAATTGCAGATGTGTTGTCGAAATGCGGTGCTTTCGAGATTGTCTACAACTGCAAGGAGACTGACGAGACTTACAGTTAAGACTTGTAAGGACGGTCACAAAGATCGCTTATAGCTGTCAGACAGTCTCGTTACTCTGTCGAATTTCTGTCAAGGTGTCTTTCTGCACGCCTTTCGTTCGATTTCCGTGTAAATTTACACGGAAATCGAAGGAAATCTGTGAATCATGAAACTTAATCGTCTCCTTTTGCAATCGCTCAAGCAATGGGCACAACAACCTCATCGTCTTCCTCTCTTGCTCCGTGGAGCGAGACAGACAGGTAAAACCTGGCTTCTGCAGGAATTAGGACGTGAGTGCTTCGAACACACAGCCTACTTCGACTTTGCGAGCAGGCCTGCACTTCAGGAAATCTTCGCTTCCACACGAGATCCGCATACTATCCTCAAAGGATTGAATCTCCTGAGTGAGGTTCCGATTCTTCCGGGCAAAACACTGATTGTTTTCGATGAAATTCAGCTATGCGACCATGCTTTCGGTAGCCTGAAATATTTCGCTCAAAACGCTCCTGAATATGCGGTGGCGTCCAGCGGGAGCCTTTTGGGAACAGAAGTTCGACGCAAGCAGATATTCGTACCGGTAGGACAGGTGGACATACGCGATGTGTGGCCGCTGTCGTTTTCGGAGTTTCTCCTTAATGCCGCTCCGAAGCTCTACGACTATGTGGAACAGATTGCCGAGTTAGCTCAACTTCCCGACTTTGTGCTCAGCGAAATCGAAAAGGAATTCGTTCGTTATCAGTGCATCGGCGGCATGCCGGCGGCAGTTGCTGCCTTCATGGACGGCGTGGATATGGGGCACATTGAATCATCGCTTCGGAATATTTTGGCGATGTATCGACTCGATTTTTCGCAGTACGCCAATCCTATGGAGACAATGCGAATCGCAGCCGTATGGGACGCTATACCGAGTCAGTTGGCAAAACCCAACTCACGATTTTTCCTGAGTCAAATACATGCGAATGCCCGAAGCAGGGAGTTTGCTCCTGCGTTGCAATGGTTGTGTGAGGCAGGCCTCGTTTTGAAGACATGCCGTGTTTCTACTGCAAAAATCCCTTTGAGAGCTTATCTGGAACCCGAAATTTTTAAGCTGTATGCAAAAGACGTTGGTCTTCTGCGCGTGATGGCAAATCTGTCCTCAGACAGCCTTCTGAATCCATCGGTTATGTCTGAATTCAAGGGGGCTCTGGCTGAAAATCTGGTGGCTATTTCGTTGTGCCGGACATATGGCATCGAACCTTGTTACTGGGCCTCTGGAGAAAAGGCTGAAGTTGACTTCCTCATTGAATCAGCGGGGCAGATTTTTCCGCTTGAAGTAAAGGCAGGCAAAAGCGTCGCAGGTAAAAGTCTGTCGGTTTATGCGCGTAAGTTTGATCCTTCATTGACCATTCGTTTATCGGGATTGAATCTCAAAAAGGACGACCGGCTACTTAATGTTCCTTTGGCTCTGGTTGACTGGTTGCCGAAATTTATAGAAATGGCTCTGTAACGCTTGGTGTTGTAATTTTTTCCATCATTGGCAGTTATTCGGAAATTCCTAATAACTGAAGTTTCGCGGAGCTCTTCATCTTTGAAAATGTTTTTCAGATGTTCATTGATGGTGGCCGTAGAAACTTCAAAAAGTTCGGCCATTTGTTTCTGGCTCAACCAGATAGTTTCATCCTGTACAAGTACCTGAATTTTTGGGCCATTTCCTTCACTGAAGAAGAGTGGATTTGGGAGCGAAAAACAACGGAAATCGTTTCGGTTCAGCTCTTGATCGGAAAATACTTCCAGAGACACTGTGGCACCAGACGCCAGACAAAGACGAGTAGCTTGTACTTCCAGTCAATGACCAGGACGCGCTTTTTCGTTTTGATGCCCTTGACAATGGAGGAGGCGACATCCTTGACGTTCATTTTGAACGGGTAGCTCTTGCCGTCTGCAAGCAGATCCGTATCGACAAAACCGGGGCGCACATCGGTGAAGGTCATGGGGCACTTTCGCATCACGGACAATTGCTCGAGAGCGTCGAGATACGTGTTCTGAAACGCCTTTGAAGCCGAGTAGGCGCAGGCGGCTCCGAGGCCTTTGGTGCCGGCAATGGAACTGATGATGCACAGATGTCCGCCGCCTTTACCGAGGAAGTAGGAGAAGGCACAGTCCACGAGCCTCACGAAACCGTCAACATTGGTTGCGACAATATTGAGTTCAGCGTCCGGATTGAGTTCGATGTTCTGGCATCCGACGCCTGAGCAATGGATGTACAGATCCATTCCACCAAGATCGGCAATCAAAGCGAGCAGGTCGCTGGCGGCATCGTCAGAGCGTACGTCAATGCGGCGTGTATGAATTTGCTGCGGCGCTTGTGCTTTGATTTCATCAAGTCGCTCGGTGCGTCTTCCCGCAATGCCGAGTTCCCAGCCTTTGGCGAGCAGCTGCAGTGCCACTTCCTTGCCGATTCCGGATGTTGCGCCGACGATGATTGCCTTAGGCATGCTGTTTTTACTCCTCAAGTCTGTTTCGATCCGTAGCGTTTGTTGCCGCAGAGTATAGTTCTCAAGAGCGTAGCAAAGCGCGCTGGAGGTCAGTTATGGACTGGTTAATGCCGCTTCTCACGGATACGGATTCAATCGGCCACATCCTGTTGGTTTACTCGGTTGTCATCGCGGTGGGCATGGCGTTAGGCCGCATCAAGGTGTTTGGCATCTCACTTGGCGTCACATTCGTTCTTTTTGTTGCCCTGGCCGTGAGCTACGCCGGCATCACCGTCAACGGGACGGTTCTCAACTTCCTCCGAGACTTCGGGCTCATCCTCTTTGTGTTCTTCATCGGTCTGCAGGTCGGACCATCCTTCTTTTCGTCATTCAAAAGCGGCGGCATGCAGCTCAATTTGCTCACCTTGTTGGCGGTGGGTTTGAGCATTCTCGTGACGATCGCGCTCTTTCTGGTTTTGCAAGGTACCGTGACGCTTCCTCAGATTCTGGGCGTGCATTACGGCGCCGTCACCAACACGCCGGGTCTCGGTGCGACGCAGGAAGCGCTCGATATGTTGGGCTACAAAGGTGAGAACATCGCCATCGCCTATGCCTGCGCTTATCCGTTGGGTGTGGTTGGCATCATCACGTCGGCTGTGATTTTGAGAAAGATGTTTCGCATCAATCTCAAAGAGGAAGATCGGCATTGGGACGAAGAGGCGAGTGCAAACAGCGATGCTCCGATCTTCTTTCATGTTGCTGTTACGAATGCCGGCATCAACGGTCAGACGATGCGCAACATCCGTGACTTCATCGGACGAGCTTTCATCTGCTCGCGCGTTCTGCACGACGGCGTGATCACGAGTCCGAGTCCTGACACGCAGGTATTTGTGGGTGACAAGCTGAGAATAGTGTCTGGAGCCGAGTCTAAGGCTGCCATCGTTGCTTTTTTCGGGCAGGAGGAAACCGACATTGATCTTGCGACGGCGCATTCGCCGTTGATTGCCCGCAACATTCTGATCACCAAGGATCAGGTCAACGGGATGCGCCTGGGAGAACTGCATCTGAGCCGCTATGACGGCGTCAATATCACACGAGTCTTTCGTGCCGGTATGACGCTTTTCCCGTACCAGAACTTGCATTTGCAGATGGGCGATCAGGTTTATTGTGTTGGACCGCAGCGCTCGATCGAACGCCTGGCCGATCGTTTGGGCAACCAGGTGCAAAAGCTCGATCACCCCAACATCATTTCGATTTTTCTGGGCATTGTTCTGGGGATCTTGTTGGGCTTTCTTCCCATCGCGATTCCGGGCATGCCCGTTCCACTGCGGCTTGGTCTTGCCGGCGGTCCTTTGATCGTGGCCATCCTCCTGGGTTACTGGGGGCCGCACTTTAAGCTCATTACCTACACGACTCATTCGGCTAACCTGATGCTTCGAGAGATGGGCATTGCGCTCTTTTTGGCGAGTGTGGGCTTGAGCGCGGGCGATCGGTTTGTCAGCGCCTTCATTGACGGCAACGGCTTGCTTTATGTGGCGTTGGGTTTGGTTATTACGGTCGTTCCGCTCATCATCACGGGGGTCGTCGCTCGCATCAAGTTCAAGATGAACTACCACCTCATCGTCGGACTGCTGGCAGGAGCGACGACGGATCCTCCGACGTTGGCGTATGCCAACACAATTTCCGAAAAGGACTCTTCGGCGATTGCCTATTCCACGGTGTATCCGCTGGCGATGTTCCTGCGAATTCTCACTGGTCAGGTTGTGTTGCTGGCCTTGTGGAGTTTTGTGATGTGAAGCTGTGAAGCGGGGCAATTCTGATGAGGAAGCAATCGCCGAAAACTCCTGTAGAAAATTCTTGCATCGTGCCTTGTGGTATCTAACCGCACGATGCGTTGAGAGAAGAACCGTTTAGTTGTTTGAGTTGCAAACAACGGCGGACATGTCTTGAGTCTTGTGCTTTTGTCTCTATTGGGCTGACAGCACC
>OGNU01000386.1_pt1 | contig 19799 bp, 18 predicted proteins | sample 1573581 | NCBI WGS metagenome assembly OGNU01 (sample SAMEA2581992, study PRJEB24529) | metagenome | biome: Human gut stool | place: China | collected 2011 | reverse complement strand
CGGCGCTCCTCAGTGAGCAGGGCGAAGCCGTTCTTGATGGACTCCTTGGGGGTGCGGTTCTGGATCTCCTTGCCGTGGAGGGTAATGGTGCCGCCCTCCCGGGTCATGGCGCCGAACAGATTTTCCAGCACCTCTGTGCGGCCGGAGCCGTCCAGGCCGGCGATACCCAGCACCTCGCCCTTGCGCAGCTGGAAGGTGGCGTCCTTCAGGCGGGTGTACTTGCCGGCGATGTGCTGCACGTCCAGGATCACGTCGCCGGGCTTGTTGGTCTTGGGCGGGAAGCGGTTGGTCAGCTCCCGGCCCACCATGAGCTTGATGATCTCCTCCATGGTCAGCTCCTTGGCCGGGCGGGTGGCCACCCACTGGCCGTCGCGCATGACGGTGATGTCATCGCTGATGCGGAGGATCTCGTCCATTTTATGGCTGATATAGATGATGCCGCAGCCCTTTTTCTTCAGCATATCGATGATGCGGAACAGGTGCTCCACCTCGGTCTCGGTCAGCGAGGAGGTGGGTTCGTCAAAGACGATGATCTTGGAGTCATAGCTGACCGCCTTGGCGATCTCCACCATCTGACGCTGGGAGACAGGCAGGGTGGACATGACCGCCTTGGGATTGACGGACACCTCCAGGGTGTCGAAGATCTCGCGGGTGCGCTTGGCCATGATGCGCTCGCTGACCATGATACCGCCCACCTTGGGATAGCGCCCCAGCCACAGGTTGTCCTGCACAGTGCGGGTCAGGGCCTGGTTCAGTTCCTGATGGACCATGGCCACGCCGTTTTCCAGCGCCTCTTTTGAACTTTTGAAATCAACTTCCTTACCGTCCAGAACGATGGTACCTGCATTCTTGGCATAAATGCCGAACAGACATTTCATCAGGGTGGACTTTCCTGCGCCGTTCTCACCCATCAGGGCGTGGACGGTGCCGGGCCGGACGGTAAGGGAAACGCCATCCAGCGCCTTGACACCAGGGAATTCCTTTGTGATATTCCGCATTTCCAGCAATGCCGGCTGCTCCATATTGCGTTTACCTCCTATCTGCGTGATTCCCGCGGCAGACCCCTTACGGCACGTTCCGTCCGTCCCGGGGTTCGTTCCACTGCGGGTTGAAAAGCGGCCCGAACCGGAACCGCTTGAATTGCAAAGCGGGGCTGTCGAACCGACAGCCCCGCTTATCCTTACTGTTTAATGGGGCGAGAGAAGCGATGGTCTGGCTTATTCGCCGGTGTAGGTGGCGTAAGGCACACGGATCTTGGCAACGCCCTCGTCCACGTTGAAGGAAGAAGTGTTGTCCATCAGCTCGCCGCCGCCCTGAACGCTGCTGACCAGGTTCAGAATGGTGGAAGCCATGCCCTCGGCATCCTGCTTGATGGTGCCGGTCATCTTGCCCTCGTTGATGAGCTGCTTGGCAGAATCGGTAGCGTCAACGCCGAACACGGGGATGGTCTTGCCGTCGCCGGTGTTGTAGCCGGCGCCCTGCAGAGCAGAGACAGCGCCCTCGGCCATGCCGTCGTTGTTGCAGATGATCAGCTCGACCATGTTGCCGTTAGCCTCGGAATACTCGGGGAGGATGGTGGCCATGTAGTCGTTAGCAGCCTGAGCAGACCACTTGCCGCCCTGGTCAACCAGGTACTTATCGGTAGCGGAAGCGTTGTAGTAAGCCAGCTCGGGCTTGCCAGCGGCAGTCAGGACAGCGTTAGCGTCCTCCACGCCGAACTGAGTACGGGCCTCAGCCTCAGCGTTGCCTTCCTGGCCCTTGAACATCACATAGGAGATGACGCCGTCGCCGTTCAGGTCCACGGTGTCATAGTTCTCCAGCAGATACTCGCCGATCATCTGGCCCTGCATGTGGCCAGCCTCGGGAGCGTTGGTGCCGACGAAGGCGCACTTCTCATAGCTGTTCACAACATCGTCAGAAACCTCACGGTTGAAGAAGATGATGGGGATACCGGCGGTCTTAGCGGCCTCAACAGCGTTCTGAGCGGCATCGGGAGAGGAAGTCTCAACGATGTTGACGATCAGCAGGTTGGCGCCGTTGGAGATGGCGGTGTTGATCTGGTCGGTCTGCTGGGCCTGGTTGCTGCCACCGTCATAGTTGGTGTAGTTCACGCCCATAGCCTTGAGCTGCTCATCCATAGAGCTGCGGACGCTGGAGATGTACACGTCAGAGTAGTCATAGTAGAACACACCCACGTTCAGTGCGGCGGTCTCCGTGTTCTCAGTGCCAGAGGTAGAGGGCTGCTCCGTGGTCTTGCTGCCGCAGCCGGCCAGCAGGCCCAGCATCATGACAGCAGACAGGAGAATTGCAAGTGTCTTTTTCATCTTAGTTCCTCCTCAAGATCATTGATCATCCGTTCAAGGCGGCCAAGCCGCCTCGCCGTTATGATGCTATTGTATCGGCTCCCCCCTGAAAAAGCGATAGAAAAAACTTCGCTGATATAGGAAAAAACTCATGGACTTCTTGGTATTTTCATAGAATCTTTGGCGTAATCGATTGCGGCAATTGTCAAAAATCCCAATCAACATATTTCGACACGCACGTTCCAAAATCCGCAGGCTTATGCACCACGCCCGCAAATCAAGAAACAGCCGCCTTCATTAAGAAAACGGCTGCTTAACATATTGAAAAAGCTCTTTCTGCCCGCTGCGGAAAGTTCACCGCTCTATTGACAGGCTCTCAGGTATTGTCCCGGCTGATAGGTTCCCGGACCAGCAGCCGCAGCAGCGCCTTGCCGTTGAAGGGAACCAGTGGATAGAGATATCCTTTCCCAACCAGCGGCTTTGTGGTGCACAGCAGGATGAAGATCCCCACCACGCCCAGACAAAACCCCCAGACGTCAAAGGCCGCCGTCACCAACAGCAGTGCCACCCGCAGCAGTTTGAAGGCGTAGCCCAGCTCGTAGCTGGGCTGGGCGAACCCCGCCACGGACACGAAGGCCATATACACCAGCACCTCCGGCCCCAGCCACCCGGCCTGCACCGCAAAATCCCCCAGGACCAAGGCTCCCAGCATGGAAAAGGAATTGGAAAGGCTGTCCGGTGTGTTCAGGGACGCCAGCTTTAATACGTCGATGAGAAATTCCACCACCAGAAGCTGACTCAGCAGGCTCAAAGACACCGGCTCCGGGGAAGACAGGAAGTTCAGCCACCCCGGCAAACGGTTCGGTTCGCTGACCATGAGATACCACGCCGGGGTAATAAATAAAGAAAGGAGAAATACCGTTACCCGCAGGACCCGGAGATAGGTGCCCACCAAGGGCGGAAAGTAATAGTCATTGGATTCCTGTGTGAAATCGAAAAAGCCGGTGGGCAGGATCATCACAGAGGGGGAATTGTCCACCATCAGGACGATGCTCCCCTCCATGATGCTGGCCGCCGCCGCGTCGGGCCGCTCTGTATAGCGCACTTTCGGAAACGGATTGTACCACTGTTTAGGCCGAATGGCCTCTGCCAGGCTTTCCTGGGCCATGGAGAGGGAACGGACATCCAGTCCCAGCAGCTTGCCCCGGAGCTTCCGCAGCAGGTCCTGATCCACCTTGTCATCCAGATAGCAGAGGACCGCGTCATTATGGGTGCGGGAGCCTACCTTGTGCCCCTCCATGGTGAGATGCGGGTCCCGGATGCGGCGGCGCAGCAGCGCCATATTGGGCACCACTGCCTCCACGAAGCCGTCGTGGCTGCCCCGGAGCACCTTGCCGTCCGGTGGCTCATTCACACTCCGGCTGGGGTAGCCCTTGGCGTCCATCAGCGCCACCCCCGCCAGTCCCTCCACCGCCAGCAGGGATTTTCCCAAAAATACGGAGGTCACGGCGTCGGATATGTCAAAGGTGACATTGGATTCCGAAAAAGTGATATACCGGTCCAGAAAGTCCTGCATTTCGGTGAGGCCCACTACGTTTTCCGGCTTCAGTGTCAGCCAGAAGGCCCCCATCCGCTCAAGGATGCTGTCGCTGCCAAAGCCGTCCACCACCCACAACCGGGCCCGCCGTCCGCCGATCAGGTAATCCCGGCTCACCATGTCGCAGCTGCGGCCCACGCCTAAAAGGCCGTCCAGCACCCGGACGTTTTCCCGGTAATCATTCGAGATTTTTTCCATGCGATCCCTCCGTTTCTGGAGGTAGTATGTGCCGGGAATCAAATTTTATGGCAAAAAAGGAACAGACCCGCAAAGGTCTGTTCCTTTTACATTTTATAATGTTATGCCTTCTTCGGACGGACGGCCCGGAAAATCAGGCCAATAACCAGCCCCAGGATCGCGGGGCAGATCCAGCCCAGGCCGATGGTGGCAAAGGGCAGCGCCTTGCCCACGGCATCGACCAAGCCATTCACATGGAGCACCGCACGGAGATGATCCGGCAGCGTCCGCAGCAGATCGTAGAAAGCCGCCACCAGAGTCAGGCCGGTGACCCAGGCGTACACAGCCCGGTCATGGTCAAAGAAGTGGCCCAGCAGCGCCAGCAGGATCAGGGTGATGGCCAGGGGATACAGGAACATCAGCACCGGCACAGCGTAGGTGATGATGGCGGTCAGGCCCACATTGGCCAGCAGGAAGGAAATGCCCGTGAACACGAACACCCAATTCCGGTAGGACAGGCCCTTGGGGAACATCCCCACGAAGGTCTCCGCGCAGCTGGTGATAAGGCCCACCGCCGTTTTCAGGCAGGCCAGCGTCACGGTGGCAGCCAGCACCAACAAGCCCGCCTTGCCCAGATAGTGCTGGGCGATCTGCGCCAGCGCCGTACCGCCGTTGGGAGCGGCTTCCAGCGCGCCCCGGCTCCAGACGCCCATCAGCGTCACCAGCAGATAGATCACGCCCATCAGCAGGCAGCTAAGAATACCGGAGCGGACGGTGGTCATGGCCACGGATTCCGCCTTTTCCACACCCAACCCCTGAATCACCTGCACCACCACGATGCCGAAGGCAAGGCTTGCCAGGGCGTCCATGGTGTTATAGCCCTCCAGAAAGCCGGTGAAGAAGGGCTGTGCGGCATAAGCACCCTGAGGCTCCACCGCGCCGATGCTGGTGGTGGGATGCAGGATCGTCACGAACACCATGATCGCCAGGAACACCAAGAAGCATGGCGTCAGGACCTTGCCTACATAAGTAAGGATCTTGCCCGGCCGCAGAGAAAGGACCAACGTCACAGCGAAAAACAGCAGAGAGAACAGCAGCAGGTAGAGCCAGCTTTTGTCATCGTGGGGCAGGATCTGCTCCAGACCCACGGTGAAGGAAGTCGTTGCGCACCGGGGAATGGCGAAAAACGGCCCGATGGTCAGATAAAGAGCGCAGGTAAAGAAGAACGCATAGGGACGGCCCACCTTATGACTGAGGTCAAAAAGGCCGTTGCTGCGGCTGATGCCCAAAGCGGCCACGCCCAGCAGAGGCAGGCCCACGCCGGTGATCAGGAAGCCAAGAACGGCCGCCCACATGTTCCGTCCGGCCACCTGTCCCATATAAACCGGGAAAATCAGGTTTCCTGCGCCGAAGAACATGCCGAACAGCATACTGGCCACATAGATGTATTCTTTAAAACTCAGTTTTTGCTTCATGGATCGATTTCTCCTCCTCGTGTTTCTTCCCTCAGAACACTGTAAACCCTAAAACAGCTCTGCCGGTTGGGAAGCTGCTTTGCCGCCTTCCGTTCGACAGCAATCGCTTCATTATAGCATCTGAATAGCTGAAAGGCAACTGAAAACACATTTTTCAACAGACCGCTTGCGCTTCTGCTGTTCGTATGCTATTATCGGTTAGATCTATCTAACTTCTGTAAAGGAGTATTCTATGCGTTTTTCCGCTTCTGCTTTCGCACCCGCCTGCGCATCCCCCAACCACTGCGAGACCGATCCTCTGCGCCTCTATCCGGACGCCTCCGGCGGTGAAGCCGCTGTGACCCGGTATCGGGTATTCCCCGGTATGGAACTGGACTACCGGGATGTTCATGCCCGTGCCTGCCGGGAACTACGGGATGGTTCCGGGGAACGGCTGGAGATCCATCACTGTCTGGAGGGGCGGGTGGAATACCGGCAAAACGGCCGCTATTTCTATCTGTCTCCGGGAGATCTGGCGGTAGCCCGCACCTCTTCCCTGCCTCCGGACAGCCGCTTCCCCACCGGCCATTACCACGGGATCACCGTCACCATTGATCCCGCTGCCGCGCCGGAGTGCCTTTCCTGTATTCTCAGCGATGTGGAGGTGCGGCCGGCCACCCTGATGGAAAAGCTGTGCCCCGGCGGGACGGTTTTCACTGCCCGGTCCTCCCGGCGGGTAAAGCACGTATTTTCTGAGCTGTACGCCGTCCCGGAGGACATCCGCAAGGGATATTTAAAGGTAAAGCTTCTGGAGCTCCTCCTGTTTCTCAGCACCCTGTCCCCGGAGGACGGGCAGACCCCTCACGGCTGCACCAGCGCGCAGGTCACTCTGGCGGAGCAGGTCAAGACCTGCCTGTTGGCGGAACCAGACCGGACCTTGACCCTCAAAACCTTATCCCAGCAGTTCAACGTCTCCGAGGCGCAGATCAAGAGCAGCTTCGCCAGGGTCTACGGCATGTCTCCGGCAGCCTACGCCCGCTCGCAGCGGATGCACGGCGCGGCAGCGCTACTACGGGAAACCGACCGGACGGTGCTGGACATCGCCTGTCAGTTCGGCTATGACAATGCCAGCAAATTTGCCAGGGCCTTCCGGGATGTGATCGGCGTTTCTCCCCGGGAGTACCGGGCCGGTGCGGAATATGACAGCTGCGCGCCCCGATTGGGCGAAAAACCGGTTTCCCTCTCGGATGCTGACGCGGAAAGGCGGATTTGACCATAATCATACAGGAGCGGAAGTCTGACATGGACTTCCGCTTCTTCTGTTCAGGATTATTTTGCCACATTCACTGTTTTGGAGCCGTACCCGACGTTTTGGAGCGGATACGGCTCCAAGCTTTTGATAAGATACAGTCACAGGGGTCAAGCTTCACTTTTTCTCCCCCCAGCAGTTAAGGTTATCTAACCGCAATCATCACCGCACAGGCGGACGCTTCTCACACCGGCGTGCCGCTTGTGCCGTGAGAACCGCCGTTAGCAGTCCGAGCAAGCAAGGAGGTCACGGTATGTCTGAGGAAAATCTGGTGCGGCAATGCGCACCGACTCTGGCCGGGATCAAAACCGGCACCATCTTCCCCGCGCCGTTCACCTCTCTGGCAGAGCTGACGGCGGAGATCAGGGAGTTGAATCGAATTCTGGTCCCAAAGGGCCTGCGGCTGCTGCCTCTGCGCTATCAGGACCACACCGCGCTGCTGTACCTCTACCGTCCCGCTGAGCTGCGGGTGGACCTGAAGGACCAGTTGGCGGAAGCACTGCTGGCAGATGCCGGGTATTCCGGCAAAAGCAGTGAGCAGTGCGTGGCCTATCTGGCCAAGCGCTTCCGCTCCGGGGGCGAATTTCCCCACGAGGTAGGGCTGTTTCTCAGCTATCCGCCTCAGGATGTGCGGGGCTTCATCGAAAATCACGCCGTCAATTACAAGTGCGCCGGTCTCTGGAAGGTTTACGGTGACGAGGCGCTGGCCCGGCGGCTGTTTGAGAAGTTCCGCAAATGCACCGATATCTACTGCGCCCTCTGGCGTGCCGGTTCCGGCATTGACCAGTTGGCCGTCGCAGTCTGATATACCAACGGTCAATGACCGATCCCGCAAGAAAGGAGATTTTTACGATGAAGAAAACCGCAGTGATTTATTGGAGCGGCACCGGCAACACCAAGCAGATGGCGGAGGCCGTTCTGGAGGGCATGAAGAGTGCCGGAGCCGACGCCGTTTTGTTAGAGGCCGCACAGGTGGACGCTTCCACCTTCAGCGGCGTGGATGCCGTGGCCTTCGGATGCCCCGCTATGGGCTCTGAGGTGCTGGAGGAAATGGAGTTTGAGCCTATGTTCTCCGCCTGCAAGAGCCACTTAAGCGGCAAGAAGGTGGCGCTGTTCGGCTCCTACGGCTGGGGCGACGGCGAATGGATGCGGTCCTGGGAAAAGGACTGTGATGACGCCGGAATCAACTTGGTCTGCGAGAGCGTCATCTGTCAGGAAACCCCTGACGGCGATACACTGGAAGCCTGCCGCGCCATGGGCAAGCTGCTGGCAGAATAAGCCCCTTCAACACACCTCTATTTTTATATCTTTCCTTATTTCCTAATCTTTCCTGAAACCTTATCTTCCTATCTTTATCTTTCCTATCTTTCCTTTTTCCCCGCCGGAGATCCGCAGGTCTCCGCTGCACTCCGGACCGGATGGGGCCGGTCCGGAGTGCAAATGCCATTTTGTCTTAATCAAAAACAGGCCGGGACTGCTGACAGCGTCCCGGTCTGTTCTCGCTCTGTTGTCTCATATTTACTATGCCGGTTCAAAGTATAGCTGATATTTGCACAAAACAGTTTTTGCTGACCCTGCCGATTTTCTGCGGTTTTTCCAAAAATAATTTTCCCCGTTGACAGGGGCGGACAACAGTGCTACGCTATGCCCATCGAAAACGGAACCGGAACACCGGTGACAGAAAGGAGACGCACCAACATGATCGTAACTCGCTTTGGTATGATGATGTGCATGATGGACATGGGGATGATGACCATGCCCAAGCCTTTGTGCGCCTCCGCGAAAAACCTCTCCTGTGTGTAACAGTTATGCTGTTCAGAAGGGCGGAAAGCGGCGACGCTTTCCGCCCTCTTTATTTTCGCAGCAACGAAAGAAGGATATTATGATCAAGCTGGAACATATCAGCAAGACCTTTGGAGATACCGGCGATGGGGTCCACGCCGTTAAGGACGTCTCCCTTGAAATCGGAGACGGTGAGATCTTCGGCATCATCGGCTTCTCCGGTGCGGGAAAGTCCACGCTGGTCCGCTGCATCAACCTTTTAGAGCGGCCTACCAGCGGCAGCATCACCGTCAACGGTCAGAAGCTGACGTGGATGGAAAAGCAGGCGGATGGCAAGTCCTGTATGCGTACCGTCTCCCCCCAAGAGCTGCGGCAGGCCCGGAAAAAGATCAGCATGATCTTCCAGGGCTTCAACCTGCTGATGCAGCGTACCTGTCTGAAAAATGTCTGCTTCCCCATGGAGCTTTCCGGTGTACCCAAGGCCCAGGCTGAGAAAAAGGCTCTGGAACTGCTGGACCTGGTGGGTCTGAAGGAAAAGGCAAGTGCCTATCCCGCCCAGCTCTCCGGCGGCCAGAAGCAGCGGGTGGCCATCGCCCGGGCGCTGGCTACGGACCCGAAGGTGCTTCTCTGCGATGAGGCCACCTCCGCTCTGGACCCCACCACCACCAATTCCATCCTCGCGCTTTTGAAGGAGCTGAACCAAAAACTGGGGGTCACGGTGGTCATCATCACCCACCAGATGAGCGTTATCGAGGAGATCTGCACCCGCGTTGCCATTTTGGACGGCGGCGAAGTGGCCGAGGAAGGCCGGGTGGAGGACATCTTCGCCCATCCCGCCACCGACGCGGCCCGCCGTCTGGTGTATCCCGGCGGCGTCAGCGCAAAGCAGTACCCCGCAGGCACCCGTGCCGTCCGGGTCTCCTTCAACGGCGGCACGGTCTACGATCCCCTCATCGCCTCCCTTGCTATTGACTGCGGCGTGAAGGTCACGATTTTAGGTGCCGACACACGCACCATCGACGGCAAGGCCTTCGGCACCATGCTCCTGCTTTTGCCGGACGATCCAAACGAGGCCGCCAAGGCCCTGAGCTATATCCGTTCCCAACCCAATATCACCGCGGAGGAGGTGGAGTATCATGCTTGAGGTCATTTCTGAATTCTGGTCAGAATACGGCGGCATCCTGCTCACCGGCACCCGGGATACGCTGGTGATGGTGCTGATCTCCACCCTGTTCGCCTATCTGCTGGGATTGCCTCTGGGCGTTGCCCTCACCGTTACCCAGCCCCACGGCATCCGCCCTAGCAAAACCGTGAATCAGATCTTAGGCTGTATCGTCAACATCGGCCGCTCCGTGCCCTTTATCATCCTGATGGTGGCCATCATGCCCTTCACCAAGCTGGTAGCGGGCACCAAAATCGGCGTCAAGGGTGCCATCGTGCCCCTGGTGGTCTCCGCCGCCCCCTTCATTGCCCGCATGGTGGAAACCTCTCTGGCAGAGGTAGACGCCGGCGTGGTGGAGGCCGCTCAGTCCATGGGCGCGTCCACCTGCCAGATCATCCGAAAGGTCTATCTGCCGGAGGCCAAGCCCTCTCTGGTATTAGGCGGCGCCATTTCCATCGTAACTATTTTGGGCTACACCGCCATTGCCGGTACCGTAGGCGCCGGCGGTCTGGGCGATATCGCCGTGCGGTACGGTCACCAGCGGTTCATCACCTCGGTGATGTGGGTAACGGTGGTCATCCTGATCATCATGGTGCAGATTGTTCAGTCCCTGTTCGGCTGGCTGTCCAAGAAGATCGACAAACGGCTGGATACCGGTGCAGGTAAACTCACCGCCTTCGACCTGCTCTCCCGTCTGGCCCACACCAAGTAAGTCCCCCGCATTTCATTTGTTGTTTTCATCGCCTGTCCCCCTATGTGCACAAGGGTATTCCGGCAAGCGCTTGAAATATAAAATTCATCAATTCTGATATTCATTGGAGGAAAAGAACATGAAAAACAAGATTTTTGCCACTCTGCTGGCCCTGACGCTGGCCCTGTCCCTCACCGCCTGCGGCAGCAAGTCCGATGACTCTGCCAAGGCTGACACCACCGATGACGCGCAGACCGAGCAGCCCGCCGAGCCCCAGGAGACCGTCACTCTGAACGTAGCCGCCTCTCCCACCCCCCACGCCGAGATCCTGAAGCAGTGCGTACCCATTCTGGCCGAGCAGGGCATCGACCTGCAGATCCACGAGTACAGCGACTATGTGGTGCCCAATACCGCCGTGGAGGACGGTGATGAGGACGCCAACTACTTCCAGCACGTCCCCTATCTGGATGACTTCAACACCACCCGCGGCACCCATCTGGTGAGCGTCACCGGCGTCCACATCGAGCCCATGGGCATCTACGCCGGCAAGTCCGACTCTCTGGACAACCTGCCTGACGGCGCATCCGTGGCCGTCCCCAATGATGCCACCAACGAAGGCCGTGCCCTCCTGCTGCTGGAAGCTCAGGGTCTCATCAAGCTGGCTGACGACTCCAACCTCTCCTCTACCCCCAAGGACATCGTGGAGAATCCCAAGAACCTGACCTTCACCGAGGTGGAAGCCGCTACCATCCCCAGCATCGCCAGCGAGGTGGATCTCGCCGTTATCAACTCCAACTATGCGCTGGGTGCTGGCCTGAACCCCGTTGAGGACGCTCTGGCTCTGGAATCCTCCGACTCCCCCTATGTGAACGTGCTGGTCTGCAAGGAGGGCAACGAGAACAACGCCGCCATCCAGGCTCTGGCCGAGGCCCTGCACTCCGACGCCGTGAAGAACTACATCGCCGAAAACTTTGACGGTGCCGTCATCGCCGTTGACTAAATCTTCCAGCCTATATCATGAGGACCTCCGGCTCTGCCGGGGGTCCTCAGCGTATTACGCATTTTTCGCTGCCTTGCTCCGGCAAAAACGTAGAATCTCCCTTCGCAGGGAAGGGGGTATTTGCTGAGGACACCTTTGCGGGTTTCCTTTCGTTTTTCAACACGAACCGCCGCTAGCGGGCTACGAGGCTCGAACTCGCTTCCCGGCATCCCACGAATTGCGTTCCGCAATTCGCAGGAACCCTGATAAGGTACAATAACTTGCGCAAATTGAAAAGATCATAAAAGAAGACATAGCTTGCAGGCTCTGGTAGAATGAAGTTACCACACAAACATTCGAAAGGAGCAAGCAAACTATGTCCGAAAAAATTGTACAGCTGAACGAGGAAATTATCAAGGGGCAGCTCAAAGAATTAGTTCGAGGAAGTGTAGAAGAAACCCTGAACGAGCTGCTGGAAAAGGAGGCAGAGTCTCTGACGCAGGCGGCCCGCTATGAGCGCAGCGAGGCCCGTCAGGGCTACCGCAGCGGCCACTATGACCGCAGCCTTACCACCACTTCCGGTGACGTCACGCTCCATGTACCCCGGCTCAAGGGTGTATCCTTCGAGACTGCCATCATCGAGCGGTATCGCCGCCGGGAGAGCAGCGTGGAGGAGGCGCTCATCGAGATGTACCTGGCAGGCGTCTCCGTGCGCCGGGTGGAGGACATCACCGAGGCGTTGTGGGGCAGTAAGGTCTCTCCCACCACCATCAGTGAGCTGAACAAGAAAGCCTACGTTCATATCGAGGACTGGCGCAACCGCCCCTTGCAGGGCGGGCGCTATCCGTATGTCTACGTGGATGGCATCTACCTGCGCCGCAACTGGGGCGGAGAGTACGAAAATGTAGCTGTTTTGGTGGCGATCGCCGTGAATGAGGACGGTTTTCGTGAGGTTTTAGGCGCTGCCGAGGGCATGAAAGAGGACAAGGCCAGCTGGGTCAGCTTCTTCCAGTGGCTCCGCGGACGCGGCTTGGATGGCGTGAAGCTCATCGTTGGCGACAAGTGCATGGGGATGCTGGAGGCTGTGGGCGAGGTGTTCCCGGATGCCAAATACCAGCGCTGCACGGTACATTTCTACCGCAATGTTTTCTCTGTTGTGCCAAAATCCAAGGTCAAAATTATGGTAAAAATGCTCAAGGCAATCCACGCCCAGGAGAGCAAGAAAGCGTCCCGCGAGAAGGCGAAGGCCGTGGTCGCCGAGCTGCGCGCCATGAAACTGAAGGAGGCTGCCAAGAAGGTCGAGGACGGCATTGAGGAGACGCTGACCTACTACGATTTTCCCAGCGAACACTGGACGCGCATCCGCACCAACAACGTGATCGAGCGGCTGAACCGGGAAATCCGCCGCAGAACCCGCGTGGTGGGGACATTCCCTGACGGGAACTCCGCCCTGATGCTGGTCTGCGCCCGGCTCCGCCATGTAGCGGGCACCCAGTGGGGCAGCAAGAAATACATGAACATGAAGCACTTGGAGGCGGTCATGGACGATGCCTCTATTGCCGGCTGACTTCATTCAGCCGGAGCCTGCAAACAATTTTGCGCATAAATCTTGACGGCACCAGCCACCGTGCCATTGACTGATTGGGTAGCTGCGGAGCAAATCGAAATTTTCATGATTCCCACTTACGAACAGTGTGGTAAAGGGCCTGGCTGCCAACCAATCCAGCCATTGCTGCTCCGTATCGCTGCCATCCCAGACGCCGCCGAAGTCCCCGCAGATGATGATGTAATCCTCCTTGGTCAGGTTACTCTGTTCGGGGAAGGCCGCAGGATGGAGCCTACTGAAATCGCCGTGCGTATCACCAGTTATAAAGATCGCCATTTCTTTTCCTCCCGTTCTATTCATTCTAAACCTTGTTCCAACACCACATCCGAATCTCGGAAGTGGACGTGGATGGTTTCCGCATCCTCCACTGTGATCTTCCGAATGATCTGCCTGACGAATTCATCATCAAATTCCGTGTACCCCGCAGAGCACTCCTTCAGGCTGTCCCACATCTGCTGACGCTTCGCCGCCTGTTCTGCCATGCTTACTTCTTTTTGTTGGACTTTTAAGATCTGCACCTTAAGGGCTTCCTTCTCATCCGTCAGAGCTTTCATCCTGGCGTTCAATTCCGCATCGGCCATGTTCGCCAGCAGCCGGTCCAGCACGTCAGATTGTTCCTGGCTGACTGCATCCATGCGTTTTTTCAGTTCCAGCAACATTGCTCCAGCCTGTGACATGGCCCTTTTGGCTTCCTCTACCATGGCCAGTACATCCGGGCAAACCTCCTGTCGGATAGCCGCATACTCGTTCATGGCGGCAAGGATGGCGTTGTGGAGTCTGCTCTCATCCAGCGTCGGGGAGTTATGACAGTATTTGGTACCGAATTCCAGCCGGGAGACGCATCTCCACACGATGCGCTTCTTGCCGTTTCTGGCCCAGGTCACCCGCTTGTAGGGGGAACCGCACTCGCCGCACACCAGCAGTTCCGTCAGAGCATACTTGCCTGAGTATTTCCCCAGTTCCGTTTTTCCGCTTTTTTGCAGCACCTTCCGCTTGCTGGACCGGCGTGTCATTTCTTTCTGCACCTGGTCAAATGTCTCTCTTGGGATAATGGCAGGGTGATTGTTTTCCACATAGTACATGGGGCGCTCTCCCATGTTCTTCTTTACTTTTTTGGTAATGCAGTCAGTAATATAGGTCTTTTGCAGCAGGGCGTCACCCATGTACTTCTCGTTGGTCAGGATGTTATGAATTACCGCAGAGGACCATCGTTCTACCTTCTGTGCGGTAGGAATATTATCCTGCTCCAATTCCTGCTTGATCTGGCCCAGGCTGCAGCCGGCTAAGTATCTTCGGTAAATGCGGCGGATGATTTCCGCTTCCTCTGGAACGATCTCCGGCTGGCCATCCACTCCCTTGCGGTAGCCCAGCATTTTCTTGTACTGAAAATCTACTTTTCCCGCTTCGGCGCTTTTTTGCTTTCCCCAGGCAATATTTTTGCTCAGCGATTCTGATTCCGCCTGGGCGAAGCCGCTGAACAGAGTGATCAGGAACTCGCTGGACTCTGTGAGGGTGTTGATGTTTTCCTTTTCAAAGTACACCCCGATACCGTTGGCTTTCAGCAGGCGCACCGTTTCCAGGCAGTCCACCGTGTTTCGGGCGAAGCGGGAGAGGGATTTCGTAATGATAAGATCAATATGGCCCCGTTTGCAGGCAGTGATCATTTTCTTAAACTCCGTCCGCTTTTTCATGCTGGTGCCGGAGATACCCTCATCGGCATAGATCTCCGCCATCTCCCAATCCGAGCTTTCCTCGATTTTCTGGGTATAGTAGGACTTTTGAGCTTCGTAGCTGTTGAGCTGTTCTTCACTGTCGGTAGATACCCGGCAGTAGGCCGCCACCCGCTTTTTCCCATCATGGGTGCTGTGAATGGCTCCCTGCGTTTTTGTAGCGGGAATCACCCGCACCCGCCTATCTAAAGTCGTTGTCGCTTCCATGTATCATTCGTCCTTTCCTGCCTGATCTGTAAACTGAACTGTTATGATATGCTCCTGTGTGATCGTGATATAAGAAACCACCCGCCGAAAGTGATTCCAATCTGCTTTCGGTAGGTGGTCAAAATTTTCATATTCAGAAATTGGCTCCGGACAGCAATCGTATCGTGCAGCTGCCCCTTGTAGAATCAGCGCCATCACCGCTTCTGGGGAGTCTGGCTGCTCTAAGCCACGGTTGATGGCATTGCTCAGTCGAATGACTTCCGCAGAGGGGGTATAGGCAAGTTGCTTAGAGTGTTCGTGTGCATAAATCTGTCGATTTGCCTCTGTCAGCACAGTATCCGTATCTGTGGTGATGGTACTGCCGCAGGACCCACATTTGAGGTGCAGTTCGCTGCTATCCAACCATTTACCGCCAATGCGGATGAGCTTTCCGCCGCAGGTGCAGTGGAAATACGGTGTCAGATATGTGATGGGAGATTTCTCTCCATGTGGGCGGCGCTTTTCATTTTTCTCGGCTGTCCTCTGCCGCCCTGCCCGAAAAACCTCCATGTCCACAATGGCCGGATAGTCATCCTGGCCAGTGTAGCGTGGATTTTCTAAGAGACGCTTCACTTTATGCTTATTCCAAAGAGGAACTTCCTGACTGTATGGGATATTTCCTTGATTCAATGCATCGGAAATGCCCTGGTAGGAAGCCCCGGCATTATAGAGGGTAAAGATTCGCTTCACCGTCTGTTGTTCTTCCGGTACGATTTCCAATATACCGTTTCGAATCCTGTACCCATATAAAATTTTTCGGTTGATCATCTTGCCGCCACCTCCAATTGTTCTGCCAGTTCTAAACCACCACAAAGCCGGAAGCGGATGCGTGTCTGGGATTCCGCGATGACCTTCTCCACCAAGCTGTCGAACAAGTCCTCATCAAAGGTATTCATCTGTTCCGGCCCATTCTTTATGACAGCTGTCATCTTGCGAATGGCATCCATGGTTTCATCCAAAGCCTCGTTTTCCGACAACCAGCGGCGTTCTCCCCGGAGTTGAGTCAGTTTGGCGCTGATGGCATTCATGCGGACGGCGCAGGCATCGGCATCCAGCAAGCCGTTAGCCCGCAGGGTGCTGATTTTATGGCTTTCTTCCGTTGCTTCCGCAATCGCCTTGTTAATCATCAGCATTTTGGGATTATTTTGCCGTAGGATGGTTTCCAATGTGTTCAGCTGATCCATAGCTGGAGCCAGGATCGTATCCGCATTCTCCTTGAGTTTCCGATACATCCGGATAAATGCCGCATGGATCTCCGTTTCTGGGATACGCCCCATAGGACAGTTCGCGGCATTCCGGTCATGGGTTCGGCAGACCCATGTCACCAAGCCTTTCGCAGTTTCTCGCCGGATAAATGGCGTCCCGCATTTCTCGCAAATTATTTTTCTGGTAAGTGAATATTGGCTTCTCGTTGGTTTCTTCCTTTTCGCTTTCTGCTGCAGAAGATTCTGTACTTTTTCAAACTGCTCACGCTCGATGATGGGCAAATGTGTATTTTCTACGTAATACTGCTCTTGCTCTCCGTGGTTGCGTTTTCTAAAAAAGGGAAAACCTTTTGTAAATTTCTTTTGCCCCAGTGCGTCCCCAATATATTTTTCATTGCGTAAAATGTACCGGATTCCATAAGCAGTCCACGGTTTGCGTGTGTTGGTATTTTCAATGCCCCTTCTTGTGAGTTGGTCTGCAATCCATTCCGCACTGCGGCCATTCAAATAGGCATCGAATATCCATTGTACCGTGGTCGCTTCCTCCGGGATGATTTCAAGGTTTTTCTTGTCTATGATCCGATAGCCGTAAGGTGCCGAGCAAGTGATAAATTCCCCTCTTTCCATTCTTCGCTGATAACTTATTTTCTGATTAGCCGAGATGGAAATGGATTCCTGCTGGGCCAGAGAACCGGAAACGCTCACCATCAGTTCGGTGGTGAGCGTTTTCGTGTCGATATTTTCTTTTTCAAATTGGACAGAGACACCCAGAGTGGACAGTTCACGCAGAGCGGAGAGGCAATCCTTGGTATTTCGGGCGAAGCGGGATACGGACTTCACCAGAACGCGGTCGATCTTACCCTTCCGGCAATCCCGCATCATACGGTTGAAGTCCTCCCGTTTGTCCATCCGGGTACCGGTGAGTCCCTCGTCCGCATACACATCTACCAACTCCCAGCCGTCATGCTGGGCGATCTCCTCCGTGTAGCTGCGGATCTGGGCGGCGTAGGAATGCAGCTGATCCTTGGAGTCCGAACTGACCCGGCAGTAGGCCGCCACCCGCATGTGTTCCGGTTGGAATGTCTGGGGCGCGATCATTTTTACATTTGCCATTTCATTCACTTCCTGCATCTTTTTGGGCAACACACAAGCTACCACACTATCCGCGGAATAGCCAGCACTATTCCCGAACAGTCTGCGGGGCGTATTTTTCTCGGGCGAGTCCCTTGGCATAAGCCAGTTCCTTTGCTGTCAGAAGGCCCTTTTCGGATAAGTGCTCCAGCATCTGGATGGCCAGCCGGTACTGCAATTCCTTCTTGGCGTCGATCATGCGCACACCTCAAAATAGCTTTCCGGCTTTCGCTCCCGCAGGAACTTTGTTACAGCCCGCAGGCTGCTCGTGGTGCGCATGTCCGGCAGAGCATCCCGCATGGCTGCGTAGTAGCGGCGGCCATGGCCTGCGCGCTCATCCAGAATGGCAATGACGCAGGTATCGGACTCCGTTCGGATAGCCCGCCCAAAGCCCTGTCGCAATTTGATCTGCATTTCCGGAACGGCCACATTCTGAATAAATTGGCGAAGGGAAGCGTATTCCTCCCGCTCTTTTTCCTTCAGGGCGTCCGGATAGGCGAAGGGCAGGCGGGGGACCACCAGCAGGGATACGCAATCGCCGGGGAAATCAAAGCCTTCCCAAGCCGCGCCTGTGGCCAACAGCACAGCTCCCGGTGTTTGCCGAAATCGCTCCGTCATGTGCATGGCGTTTCTGCCCAAGGTAAACATCGGAAAACTAAGTTCCCGCTTCCGCAGCCTATCCTTTACCGCTGACATGGCGGCGTAGGAGGTAAACAGCACCAGCGCATGGCCCCAGGCCGCGCGGATGAGTTCCGCGATTTCATCTGTCAATTCATCATAGTATGCTTCCGAACTTTGGCTCGGTGGAAGCTGCGGCAAGTACAGCAGGCAATTCCGCTTATAGTCAAAGGGAGAAAGAGAAACTGACTCCGTTACACGCCGCCCGTCCATCAATCCAGTCTGCGAACGAAAACGATGAAAGTCATCCCCTACAGCCAAAGTCCCAGAGGCCAGCACAAAAGCGTGTTCCGGTCTCCACAGGACCTGACGCATCTGTTCCGACAAATCTGAAACGGTGGCGCACAGCATGGTTCCGCCATCGCCGTCATCCGCTGTGTAGAGGATCATATTCGTTCTCGGACTGCTCAAGAGAGACATCGCGCCGCGCAGCTTTTCCAGTTGCCTGCGCCCCTGCGCCGACAGCAGCCTGCCGACCTGCTTCTCAATAACAAGAAGAGAACGGCTGGGGATCGTCAGTAAGCGAAGGTACGCATCCAGGGGTTCGGTTTCCTCTCTGGGCTGCGTGAGCTTGCGGAGCAGCGGCCCCATCGTGCCTGCCAGCACATCTGCTGCCAGCAGATACCGTTCCGCGCGGAGCTGGTTGATCACGCTCTGGATGTCACTGGCAGTCAGCGTCATACCAAACATCTCCCGCGCCGCTTCCGGCAGTTTATGGGCTTCATCTGCCAATGTCAAGAGAAGACTAAAAAATTTTGAAAGATTTTTCATGAAAAAAGACACCGGTCACGAAGATCGATGTCCTTTTCCCTGAAAAACCCGTATTCAATTCAGAATCGCCTTATGCGTTACTAAGGAACTGCTTAAACACATTATTGAAATTCCACTCAATCTCAATGTGTTCATTGTCGGTAATGTAGACTGCCTTGATGAAGGTCTTGATCATCTCAGAAGTCAATGCATCTGCTTTCTCGTAGTGATGCACACTTTCGAGAACATTAGATACTTCGCTGCTGTCTGCCGCTCTCACTTCCTCTGCCTTGGCCTCCAATGCTGCAATCTGTTCTTCCAGTTGCCCTATCTGTGCCGTAAGCTCTTCACGTCTTTTTAGGTATGCAGCTTTATCCATGTCCCCGGCCATGAACCGGTCAATGTTTGCGAACTTATCTGTATTGGCCTTCGCCAGCTTGCGTTGAAGCTCAGTGATTTGCAAAGCACAGGTTTTCTGCTCATTCCCTAAAGAGGACTGATGCTTCTGGAGCCGCTTCTCCAATCTCTCGCTCAACGCAAAGAATTGTTTCAGCGACTGCCATACTGCATCTGTAATCACGTCCTCATACAGCTTGTCCTTACAGCACTCCGCCTTATTTGTCCTGCGCACGTACCCACACTGAAAATAGGGACGTTTCATTTGGCCATAGTATTGAAGGGCACGGCCACAGGATCCACACCGGGCAACACCACGGAAAAGGTACTCTTTCGGCTGCCGCTTTTCCGGCTTCTTGATTTTCCGGATGACCTTCTGAGCTTCCATGAATTCTTCTTTGCTCACTATGGCCTCGTGCATTCCCTCAACAATAATTTGCTCTTCTTTCGGTACTGCGGCTGTATGTTTACCACCGACAGTGACAGCTGTGCGTTTATGGCCTACTACAGCGCCATAGTACATTTCCTGCTGCAATATTTTCAAAACGCCGGTGCTTGTCCGTCTGTATCACGGTCATCAGCCGCTCGTCCTGCGACATTTCC
>OGNU01000378.1_pt1 | contig 19989 bp, 17 predicted proteins | sample 1573581 | NCBI WGS metagenome assembly OGNU01 (sample SAMEA2581992, study PRJEB24529) | metagenome | biome: Human gut stool | place: China | collected 2011 | reverse complement strand
GTACATGGCTGATGGGCAACCGTATAAAAACGGGAGTGGCGTATGTCGTAAAATTATTGCCCATTGCTATCGAACTGATTGAAAAATATAGGGGTACGGATGAAAAGAAAGACTCCCCGAATGTGTCTTTCCGGTAGGTGAATACAATGCCATGCGGCTCAGTCTTGGAATCATAGGCAGGAAATGCAACTCCGGGGCGAGGTCACCCCGCACATCGGACGCCACGCATTTGCCGTTCTGGCCATACTCAAGGGGATGCTGCTGGAAACTCTTCAGAAAGTGTTTGGGCATAAGTCCATCACATACGTCCTGCGCATCCATTCACTTGTCCGGCGCAGGCGGGGCAATCTTTTTCTGGAAGTCGCCCATCTGTACGACCAGCGTGCTGACCAGCTTTCTCAACTCCTAATACGCGCTTGTTTCAATAATTGTCAGTTCCATACTAAAATTCTTTTTAAGTTTCTGAATATGCGGCAAAGTAAGGCACATTTCCACATCCGGCAAAGCCCCCGGACTTAAAGTCACCCGTTGGCGTGCATTGTCTCCCCTTTAAATATACAAAATGTTAAAAAACTCCCCCAAAACATTGCCGTACCGCCCTTTCCGCCTATATTTAGGCAAATTAAAAACCTTCAAAGCCCATGCGTCTGAACTTTACCATACGTGACTGTACCGACAGCAACCGCCCCAAAGTCCATGACTACGTAGCCATGCTGCGCCGAATCCTTACCCAATATCCCCATGCGGAGTTTGTATTCCAGCTTGCCCCCGACGGCATCTTGTCCTTCTACGGCGAATTTCTGCCCGATATAAAGGAGATTGCCGCTGAAATGTGCTGGTGCGTCATCGACTGTGATACAGACGGTTATATACAGACTGGCACTGCCTGCCATACCATGATAGGGGTGGAGATCACCTGCCGTCAGACGCGGACCGGCTGGTGGGCCGACAGGATAGAGGAAAAATTTCTGGTAGGCGATGTTCCCGACCATTTCTATCCCCTTGTCACCGATTTCCGTCCCCCCATCCGTACTTTCGGCTTCCACAGCTATTACCTGCACGATTATCTCCCCGTTTCCCGTCAGGACTTCGCCCACACGCCCGACGAGTTTCAGCGCCGGGTCACCAACCTTGTCTCCAAATTCAAAAGCGGTGAAGCCTCAGATTGCGTGGCCTACTTCATGGCGATAGCCTTTGCACGCACTCCCGAACTCACCAGCCGCCGTGCCGACTTCACCCTTATGATAATCCCCGCATCCACCAACGAAAGGCACGAGCTCCGCTTCAGGAATTTCAGCGTTGAGTTTACCGGCCTGCTGCGCATCGCCAACGGTTACGACGCCATCACCGTTACCCGTGACCGGGAAGAGTACAAGGGGCAGCATTACAAGAACAAGACCGACAATCTCCATTTTGACGAAGCCGCCATCCGTGGCCGCCACATTCTGTTGTTCGACGATTTGCTGACCACCGGTGCCGGACTTTCCCAAGTCAGCCGCAAGCTGCTCGCTTGCGGTGCCCTCTCCGTCACCGGCCTCTTTCTTGCCAAGACCCTGCCGCCCGAAGACGAATATGATTTTCTGCCCGTGGAGGAAGCCCCTGCCACAGAATAAAAGAGAAGGGCCCGTCACCCGCATCCATGCGGCAACGGGCCTTCCATTCCCTTACCTGTTTTCCACATAATCCTACATCTTCATGCCTTTGCTTTTCCGTACAGCCGCCTTCTCCTTCATGTCCGCTTTCTGCCGTATTTCCGGAAAGTGTTCCTTCAACAGTTTCCCCGCCAGTTTCTTCGCCCTCTCCTGCATCTCATCATGCACGTCCCATCTGTTCCGGCCCGACAGCTTGTTTTCTATCTTTTCAAATTTTTCATGGAAACTGAACTCATCGGGGTATTCATCCACCACTCCGCCTATCGGATAGCCTTTCTCCATGATATACAGCAGTGTCATCCGGTCATAATTATACGGGCTCCGCGTCAGTCCCAGTCCCTTGTCCACATCAGTCAGCCTGTAATAGTTCTCCCATGTGGGGGTAAGGTCATAGGTCTCACTGTCCGTTGCGTTTTTCAGTACCGACCTGTCCTGATACGCCCGCCTTATCGTTTCCTCGTCTCCCCACCAGCCGAAACGGTCATGGCAACGGTTCACTTTCCCTTCCATCAGCGAGGGCCATCCCCTCAGTTCATGGATTGCCAGGGATTTCACCGTAAACTCCGGGGCAAAGAAGTCATTCTCTATGTATTTATATATGTAATCACTATATTGTATCTCGCCGACTATGTCCCTGCTGAATAGCAGCACCCCCTTGTCCGTCTCAACGCCCGTATAATACGTGTTCCCATGTTTCAAATCATCCAGCATCTCCGCTATCACTTCGGGCGGTGCGGACTTTATCTCCCGCCACATCTCCGGCGTAAGCCGCCGGGTATAGTTCTCGTCCCTTGACAGCGGGTCCATGTCCTTTCACAGGCAATACACCACTTCCGACAGACGCAGGTATCTATGCAGCTTGATACCATGTCCGTCCATCACCTTTTCCAGCCTTTGCAGATAATCATCATTGTTCCCTTCCCGCAAACGCGGTACAATCCCCATATCAGGCACGTTACAGTACATCATGCCCATAACGGGCATTTCCGTTTCCTTCAGTGCCTTTTCCACATCTTCCAGCATAAACTCCAGAAAGCCTTCCTCGCCCGTACCTTTCATGCTGACATGCACCGGCTTGAAATGTCCGTCCACTGTGACATACACACTGCCGCCGTTCGTATTCTCTTTTTCCATCCGTCAAAAATTTAAATGTTCATTCCTTGTCCTTTTCCCTTTGCCGGAATCCGCACCCTCATTTCCACGTTCGGGAACCGCACGTTATCCGGCCTTGCCACCAGTGACGAGACTATCCGCTCCTGCTCTCCCGTCAGCGGTACGGGCTGCCGTTGCAGGTTTCTCAGCCTGTTGAAGTTCCTCAGCGTAGGTGCCATGTCGCAACATGCCACACAAATCCCGTATCTCACCATATCCGAAGAAACCGTCTGTCCGTCACCGATTTTAGCCCGGTATGCGGCATCCAGCGGAGCCACTTCATAAAACCTCAGACTCCCGGGTTTCCGCTTGCCGTCAAAAAAACGTTCGGCCAGCCCGCTCAGAAACGCATCCAGCATCCTGTCCCCGCCGTCCGTCTTGTCAAACAGCAATACCTCCCCCCCGTATTCCACCGCCATGCAGGTGGGGAAAGCCGCCAGCCCGCTGCGTATCACATCCCCGTCCATTCCGAAACGGTGTCCCAGGCGCCTGTAATCCTCGTTTTCCAGCAAGGCCGTATGTTCCGCCGATGATGACAGATGCTCAATCCCCCTTTCCTCGCAGAATGCCGCGTCCCGGAGCCTCACCACCCCCGACGGATGTATCCTTTCCCGTTCCAGCACCGGACAGAGCCGTTCCAGATAATCCGCATTGTCCGTACCGAGTATGGGAGGAATCATGCCTTTGTCCTTAAAATCGAAACGGAACATTCAGTGGTCGGGAACAAATCTCCGTCCTGCCGTATGAAACCTCACGTTGTTGCCGATGTAACGGGAGAATCCCTCTTCCCCCTGCCCGCGCATACTCAGATACACGGGTTTGTAGAAAGCGTCCAGTGTCATGTACAGGCTGCCGCTTTCCACCGCCTGCATTTTCCTTTCTTCCATAAATTCTATAGGATTAATTGTTTCTTCTCTTTCTTCTGCGGAGCGATGGGGGCGACGTGCCTCGCCTGCCGTTGTCTGTCAGAAGGCTTTTGTCCCGGCGTTTCCTGCCTGCGGTATGTCTCCGGTGACTTGCCGGTCTTCACCTCTTCCGAATGCGGACGCGACATCGGATGTGACTTTTCCATACTTCCGGTCCGGCTTATCCGTGCGCCCAGCCTGAACTCCCCATCCGTGATATGGAACTCCGATTGCAGCAAGTCCGCCGCCATCTCCCTTGCCTCTTTCTGCAAGGCCGCATAGCCGAAGTCGTGTGCCGACAGAGGCGCGTTCATCCGTGCCTTCATGCTGTCTCCCAGTTTCTCCGCCAGTTCCCTGAACTCGTACTCATAGCTGAAAGGATGCACCTTGTCTGCCGCAACAATCCCGGCGTACCCGTTTTCCGAAATGTACAGCAATGCCGCCACGTCATAGTTCCGGGGCGAGATGCCCAGCCCGAACTCCCTTGTCAGCCGGTCAAAATTATGGAAATCGGGCCGCAGGTCGAACTTCTCCCTGCACACACCGCCGTCCAGTACGCTTCTGTCCGCGAACTTGTCGGGAGCAAAGCTCACCACCGACCTGCGCAATTGTGCGTCCGTACTCCGCAAATCCGCTTTGGACAGCTTTTCGATGCAGTTGTCCGCCAGTTCCGCCACCCGTTTGGTGGGCAGGTCCATCTCGTATATCCGCAGAGTTTCGGGTACTTTGGCCACGTTGAAGAAGCCGTCGGCCAGATGTTGCAGGTAACTGTTGCGTGCCTTCATTCCTTTCGGGGTGTCCGAGAACAGCATCACCCCCTCTTCGGTGGCCACGGCATACACCCGGTTTTCTGTTCCGGCAGCTTCCGTTGCCGGAACTTCCTGCCGGTTCGGTCTCTGGGCGATACGGTTCCAAATATCATTCAGGATTGACATAGCCTTGTATTTTTAGATGTGAATAACCGGCGCAAAGAAAGCCGTTCGCCCGCCAATCCGCAATACCCCGCACATGCAAGTCGTCAGTTGGCGGCTGTTGGCGTGTGCCCCTTACGCCAGCCGTGCGTCCAGCATCCGGTTGTAGCTCCTGCGCAGGGAGTCGATGAACGGGGTGGTGTCCGTACAACGGTCGAAGACCTTGCCTCGCTTGGTGTACAGCGCATTGATTTTCAGATGGAACACTTCCTCGAAGACGCGGATGACATCCACTATTTTCAATTCCCGGCCTTCCGCCGTACCTATCGCACCGGCTGCCATCAGTGCCGCCACCAGCTCAATCAGGTCGCTGTCCGTACCGTTCCATGTCAGTGTGACGGAAGTTCTCTTCCCGTTTCCATGTACCGCCTCAGCCTTGAATCCGGCGGACGTGCCGCCATGACGGAGCATCTCCTTCAGCATTTCCGCTTCCGCATCCAGCAGCGCCAGTGTCTTGTCGATGAACACGTCATAGAGAATGTGGCGGCAGCCTTCCGTCATTCCGTCGCAGGCCTGTCGCATGAAGGCCAGCTCTATTCTCGTGTAGTTCAACCGCCGCAGTTGTTCCACGAGGTCCCCTTCAGGCGAAAGCGCGGCAAGGCGGTTCACAAAATCGTCATAGGCGGCAGGCAGCTCACCGGCCACAGGTCCGGCACCGTTTATATAAGAGGCGAACAAATCGAAAAGGGAGGTTTCCACCAGTGTCTTCATCGTATCATGTTTTTAGGTTTTACAATTCAGCGCTCCATTCATCCTGCCGGTATAGGGACAAGTGCTGTGCCTGAAAGGGTAAATACATAAAACACTGATAGTAAGCTGTATGAAAAATGCCCGAAACGCTGTGTGCATAAAAATGCTGTGTACCGGACATGACGTGTCTGAATTTCGGACATATTCTAATCCAGGCGGTACCTCTTCAGTTTCAGGTAAAGCGTGCTCCGGCTGATGCCCAGCAGCTGTGCGGCAGCCTTTTTGTCATTGCCCGTCGCCCCCAACGCCTTCAGAATGGTTGTCCGTTCCGCCCGTTCGTCATTAAGCGAATACACTTCCGGTTGTCTGTCCTTACCGGGCAGGCCTATTTCCGTGGCGGTTATCCAGCCGTCTTTCGCCAGCAGGGTGGCCCGCCTGACAACCGTCCTCAGCTCACGTATGTTTCCCGGCCACGGATAGGCCTTCAGACGTTTCTGTGCCTCGCGGTCAAAGCCCTTCACGTCCCTTTCCAGCTCCCGGTTGGCGGCATCCAGCATGAACTCCGCCAACGGGATAATGTCTTCGGGACACTCTGCCAGCAGTGGCACATGCAACGGAAACTCGTTCAGACGGTGGAACAGGTCTTCCCTGAACCGTCCTTCGGCCATCGCTTTTTCCAGATTCTCATTCGTGGCGGCCACCAGCCGGATGTCCGCTTGCATTTCTTCCCTGCCGCCTACGGGCCGGTAACGCTTTTCCTGCAACGCACGCAACAGCGACCTCTGCACCTCGGCATTCAGATTGCCCACCTCGTCCAGAAACAGTGTCCCGTGGTTGGCGGCGGCAAACATGCCCGTCTTGTTTTCTGTCGCTCCGGTAAAGGAGCCCTTCACGTGGCCGAACAGCTCCGATGCCGCCAGCTCTTTCGGAAGCACTCCGCAATCCACCGCGATGAAGGGTGCGTCCGCCCGTTCGCTCAATGCGTGTACCTGCCGGGCCACATGTTCCTTTCCCGTCCCTGATGCGCCACGTATCAGCACGGCCAGTGTGTCCACCGGAGCCACCAGCCGGATATATTCTTGCAGTTTCACGGCAAGAGGGCTTGTTCCCCGGTAGTAGGCCCATTCGCTTTGCGCCGGTTTCTCCCGTTCCTTCAACAGTCCGGTAATCAGCCCCAGTACCTTCTCCGTCTGTACGGGCTTGGGCAGATAGTCCGTGGCACCCTTCCTGACGGCTTCCACCGCACCCGGTATGTCCCCGTAACCCGTCATGACAAGGAAAGGGATGCGATAGCCCTGCGCCTTCATCCATTCCAGCAGTTCCACACCGTTGCCGTCCTGCAGGCGGTAGTCCGACAGCACCAGTCCGGCCTCTGCCCCGGCAATGAACTCCTTTGCCGAGGCCACCGACAGCACATAACGGGCCGCCAGCCCGTTTTTCACCAGCCAGTTGGCCACCACGCGGGCATATACCCGGTCATCTTCCACTACAAGTATCGTTTTCATTCCATCTCTCCCTTTAGTCTTCCGGCCTTTTCCACCGCTTCCTCTATTGCCGTAATCAGCTTCCATACTTCCGCAACCGCTGCCTCATCCCATGCTTCCGGCATCAGTGACGCCAACCGTTCCAGTTCCGCAGCAGGTATATTTATTTGTATCGTTTCCCATAACGGAGCTCCCTTGTGTATCAGGGCGGCTATCACCGGATAGTCCTCATCCTCAATGGCTTTCCGCAAGCCGGCTGTTGTCCTTTCCGCATCCTGCACGAACATCTCCAGTATCTCTTTCCGGTCATCTTCCCCGTCCAGCAATGCGGCGAAGTCCGGCCCCTTCCGTTGTGCCGTCCTGCCGTCTGTACATTCCGCCACGGCTGCCAGCAGCTCATCCATGGAAAAGGGTTTGTGCAGGAACCCCGCAAAGCCGTCCTTTTTCAGTTGTTCCGTTTCCTTGTCAGCCCGTGCCGTAACGGCAAGTACGGGCATGTCCCCGGATTGTCCCGGGTTGCTGTTTCTCAGCAATGCCAGTACGGCATGCCCGTCCGTCTCCGGCATCTGTATGTCGGTCAGCAGGAGGTCGTACTCCCGCTTTTCCAGGCAGGCAAGCAGTTCCCGGACATCCCTGCAACAGTCGCAGTGAATCCGGTTGCGGGAGAGCATCTCCCGGGTAATCCCCAGCTGGATGCGGTCGTCATCCATGACCAGCACCCGGATACCGGCAGGCGGCGTGGGGGAGAGCGGCCGGGCGGGACGGCCTGCCCGTGAAACCGGCAGGAAAACGGAGAAGCGGCTGCCTTCTCCCGGGGTGCTCTCCACTTCCACACGGCCCCGCATTTCCGATACGAGCCGGGCGGTGATGGCAAGCCCCAGCCCGAAACCGGGAATGCCGCGGGCGTTCTCCAGCCGCTCGAACGCGGAGAATATGCGCTTCTGTCCCGCCTCGTCCATTCCCATGCCCGTGTCCGTGACCGAGAAGCGCAGCTCCCGGCGGCTGTATTCGGCTTCCAGCCGTATTTCGCCCCGCCCGGTAAACTTCACCGCATTGGTGAGCAGGTTGCAGGCGATTTGGCGTATATGTGCCCGGTCGGCGCGGACCGTGACGTCCAAGCCGGTGAAACGTGTGGTGAACGCCAGCCCTTTCTGCCGTGCGGCGAGCAGGTGACCGTCCGCCGTTTCCCGGAAGAGTGTACCCAGGTCGAAGGCCGTCTTGTGAAAGCGGACTCCGTCGGCATCCATCCGGCAATATTCCATCAGCGTGTCCACCAAGGCGAGCACGTGCTCCGAACAGTGCAGGATGTTCTCCAGGTGCTCGTTCCGGCGGCACTCGTCCCGTTCCGAGGGGAGGAGCACCGCACAGCCCCTGATGGCGGCCAGCGGCGCGCGCAGGTCATGCGTGATGGAGGCGACCATCTCCTTACGCTGGGCGGTCAGCCTGCGGTTGCGCCGGTCCGAGCGTTCCAGCTTCCGCTGGTAGCGTTGCCGCCGTTTCAGGTCCCGGCGGACAACGATGTAAAGCAGTCCCACGCACACGATACATGCGGCGGCGAGCAGGCAGATGGCATGGAAGGCACCGGTACGCAGCTTCGAGACGGCGTCCTGACGCCTGGCGGCACGCCGCATCGAGTCCTCTTCCAGTTCGTTCACAAGGCGGTTGATATTCCCGTCCAGCACGCGGTTGCACATTTTCAACGAATCGGAGACGGCGGCGATGCGGGCCTCTCCGGCGAGTGGCGCGGAAATGCCGGCCGATTGCCCGACCTGGTGCCGTCTCTCCCCCAGCAGGGCCTTCACCGTATCTATCCGCGCCCGTTGCACCGGGTTGGGATAGGACTCGCGCAACCTGTCAAGTGAGGCGGCAACCTGCGCCTCTCTTTCCCCATAAAGGGCGGGGTCATCCTTGTCTCGGAGCAGCAGGCGCTCGTTGTCCAGGAACATGGCTATCAGGCTTTTGAAAGCGGTGTTCGACAGCCTGCGCTGTTCCAGCATCGTACGCTCGGCCTTCCCCGCACGGCGGAGCATGCGGTGCTCGTACCATACGGTGCCGATGATGCCGCCCACAAGCAGGACCAGCAGTAGGTGACCGGCAATAATTTTCATTTGCAGGGTGCCGCCGGCACCCCTCGGGTGATTTTCGTTTTTTCCTTTCATTGAAATGTGTGTTTAGACTGTTTATAAAAAAAACTTCCTGTCCGTACCCGGGCAGGAAGGCACCACAGCTTGTCGGCATGGCATTCATTTCCATATCTGCTTTTGTTTTCTTCTTTAAAGGGGAACATTCACCAAAGTGCCCGTGACAAGCGGGTTATCCGTGTCTTCAGGCATTTTGAGAAGAATGTTCCCCTGTTCTTGATTATGAACATTTGTCATCTACTGTGCCGCGGCCATCCTGTTTGTATCCGGTTGGCTTGCATTTGTCTTTCCGACCTTTTTCTTTCGGGTTATGGGGGCTTACAGTTTTCATGTACCATGTTTTCATAAATGATGTCCCGGCAGCAGCCTCTTTACCTTAGGCACGAACTCCCGGCGGAGAGCGGCGGCAAGGCGCTTCTCGTCCGCGTTACCTTCTACGGTGTAATAGGGTAGCGGGCGGATTTGGTAGGACGATATGTTCAACTTGCCGGACTGCATACAAACGTTACTTTTCGCAGGTTTGCGACTTGTTGGCGGATATCAGGGTTATATCACCTTTCAGGTCGAATGAACAATCGGCGCCGTTATGGCTCTCGCACATCGGAACGATAAATTCGCCCGAGACATCCGGATTGATGATGTGTCCGCCAACCGAGGCGGGGTTCGTGCAACCGGCAACACTGCACAGCGACGGCCACGCTTCACCGGAGATGTTTATCCAATGCTGTTTCCAGGAGCCGCACTTGCACGCCCTGTCTTTCGTCCCTCTCTTGTTTTTCCAATTATCTGCTGTTAATGTCATTTTTACTTTATTTTAATTGTTATATTACTCTTCTTCTCCACAAGGGTAGGTAACACCCAAAATGCTTGTTACAAGACAGTTAATCATTACTCGAAGTTCTTTTTCCATAAATGCAGCAATATAAATCGTCTGTTATTGAATCTCCTTGTCAGTATAATCATCTTATAATCAAGCAATAATATTATGTATTGAATTGAGACCCATTTGTTAGGTTTCATAGGGTCGATTAAGAAAACCCTATAAAACCTAAAGATATTTCTAATTAAGAAGAAATTTATTTTAATTTTTTTCTATTTTCTTTGCAAAGTACACGTGCTTCTGGACGTCTGGGTTCGGCTTGCTATGTTTGTATCTAACGTAAAAGGGATTTTTAAGTTGTCCATTCCATGTTTTATATTCCAGATAGTTAGGTTGACCGCTGGTGTCCCAAATGATTATGAAATCTTTGTACATAGGCATATTTACGTCGACCTCGTCTTTGACTAGCTTATATCCATGGATGTTAGCAAAGGCGACTTCGTATCCCAACGGTTTCACCCGAATGTCACGCAGTGCCTCTATCTTCGGGAGCGTCGTTCCCCCTTGGGCCGTTGCTATAGCGCCGTAATTTCCCTGGTATTCATCGCAGAAGTCAAACTTCTCTTTGAATACAATCAAGCAGGTACGCGTGTACGCAAACACGGCATGATAGTTCCATTGTACCAGTAATTCGTGGATCGTGTGATTAGCGGAGATTCCCTGGGGGTTGCTGTAGGTTCCTGCGTTCCGAAGTTCGAGGTCCTTATTTAATACTTTCTGCATATAAAGGGTAGCTTTTTTTCCGTAAAACTTGGTATCCATTATTAGTATGTCGTCAGTGCTCACGTAGTCTCCGGCTTTTGTCGGGTGCCAGACCTCTCGTTGTTCTTGGGCTGCAATTCGTCCGCACATGCCTGCGGGAGCGTAGTCGAATCCCGGTCCCAGTGTGACTCCATTTGGAAGTGATTTGTCTTGAGCGTGAACTTGGCTGAGTGTCTTCTCACCGCCATACACGACCTCGTAAATCGCATCATTGTAGGTGTAGCCCTTAACGAATTTGATAGTTTTCTTAATAGGGGTTCCGGTAGTCACGTCAGTGAAAATTAACGTGATCATTTTTTCTTCTTTGTCGAACGCCGTTGATGTTTTCGTTTTTAACTTTACGACTGATTTGTCACTTGTGGCGCCCATGTCTGCCGCCCCGGTTTGGCTTTGCGTAAAGCTTTCGATAAAGGTTCCTTCTATCTGATCCGGGTTTTCCATTGTTACCGACCAGTCAAAATTTGCGTCAACATAAATGTTATGTTCCTTGCCGTCGGTAATGATCCAATCTTCAGACAGATTCAACGTACGTTTAATCTGTGACAGCCTTACAGACTTTGCAGTGATGTCACCGTTGGCATTCTTGGCAATCAGTCTTAGCGTTGCCGTATTCTTAACCTTCGCATCGCCAGCGATTGCTTGTGCCGTAAAATTCGCCGCCACTTGCTTACGGGCGGTTGTCCCTGATTGTACCCCCGTGTTTCCATCGGCTATTCCATCTATAGATTTCACGGTGAATGTTATCGGATTGTTTCCGTCCACCACTTCCCAGGTCAGAGTCGTATTCTCCGGCCCGAACGTTATATCAAAGCTCCGGGCAACGTCAGTGGCACCGTCGAACTCGATCACATCGTCCGGTATATCTATGAACACCGGATTGTTGTCATCCTGTATCACCCTTGCATCAACCTGCAGATGGCCGGCCGTGAACCTCATGATGGCCACGCGGTCTCCCGGGGCGTTTTTTCCCGTCACCTTGAACTTCAGGTCAGCAGGGGCGTTCGCTCCCGCCCCCGTACCGGTGGCATTCGTTTGTTCCCCTCCATCCACCACGAATCTTATCCAGTCCGGAGTGCCCTGGCCGTCCGCGTTCAGCAAGGCAGCCCGCCATTCCAGGCCGGTGCTTGCAGCAACTTTCTGTATCAGGTTATCGCTTCCCATTTTCCCCACGCGGTATTCCATCGTGCCTATCCCGAGGAATTTCTCCCCGTCAAAGTCAATGTTTCCTATCTCCGTCTCGTTCCAGGGAATGACTGTGGCTGTCATGTTGGCCGATTTCGACTCCAGGGCTTCCTGCTCGGTGTCATGCCCCTCGCCGCTGACCTTTGTCACCGTGATTTCATAACTATGGTTACGAAGGATATCCAGATAGTCCAGTTCCTTGTTGCCGGTATCGGCTTTCGGTGTTCCCAGGTCGACACGGTAATACTTGTCGTCGGTTCCGCCGTTGTATTTGCCGCCCACCACCAGGCAGGGGCGGTTTGCATGTCCGTCGGCAGCCGTGTTCTCCGGCTGTGCGGTTTCAAACATGTAGATGGAGTATTCCAGTTTGTTGCCGGCAACGGTATATTTCGCGTTTCCCTTTTGCAGCGCGGCGTCCGCGGGGATTGTCGTCTTGGTGACTTTACCGCCCAGTTCGTCCGGAATAACCTGCGCCTTGTCGTTGAAGTTGTAAAGCCTTACCGTCGAAGGCACAAAATTGTTCACGCCGGCCCCCGTCTTGTTGCCGAAATAGACCGATATGCGCGCCATGATGCGGTAAAGGGAAACATTCAGTTCGGCATTGCCGTCCGCTTTGATTTTAGTCGGTGGCGTCTGTCCGCACATGGTAAAGGCGCTGTGGTTGTTGGGCCCCGCGGCATTGAAACCGGACGTTTTCTCGTCATCCGTCAGTGTCACCGTCAGCAGTTCCTTAATCTCTTCCTTTGTCTTTTCTCCGGGCTTCAGGGCGTTTATCGCGGCAAGCAGGCCACCGTTCGCATGCATCGCATTGGCTATCACTATGAAGCGTTGGTCGTAATCCTTCACCTTCAGCAGGGCAGTCCAGGTTGCATTGTCTGCACCTTTCTTTGCAGGAACCCAATACTCATAGGTGTCATCGCTGTCTTTCGCACCCGCCTTGAAAGCCAGTATGTAGAGGTCATCGATCTCCTCTTCCTCGCCTTTATCGACGGCCCGCGTACCGCCTTTTTCCCCGGGTTTCGTTGTGCCGGGGACGTTCAGCCTGAGCAGCACTTCCTGCTCGCCTTTCCCGCTTCCCCCGTCCGGCGGAAGCGTGGTGCTTTCCAGTTCCGTCGTGCAGGAACCGAATACCGCTGCGGCCGCCAGGAGCGGAGCGCCCAGAAGCCGTAATAATTTTAAAATCCGATGGTTCATAATTCCATTTTTACTATTTTATTGTTAATTGTTATCAGTAATGCCGGCTCCGGTTCCCTTTATGTGCGGTTACGGTTCCGTATGTTGTCAGGCCTTCCGGCCCTCGTATTGTTTCTGTTCCGGGTGGCTGGCGCCCGCCGCGCCGCCGTCAGGGCCTCAGGCCGCTGTCATCCTCCACCACGTCCCATCCGTTCACGGAGACTGTCGCGTTGAAGTTCGCGTCGAACTTCAGTTTGATGTCAAACCGGTGTTGCCTGTCAAAGTCAACCTTCTTTCCTTCATTTTTGTAGGCCTTCTCTATCAGTTTCACAAGGTTCGTCTCCTGCCCCGGGTCCGAGGGGTAGAGTGTCTTTCCGGTCGTGCGGTCACGGAAGATGAAGCCGGGTGTACGTTCCGGTGCCAGCTTCAGGGTCGTCATTTCCGCTTCCAGCTTGTCCCGGCCGCCCGCGAAGAGCGCGGAGGCGATATAGCGGAAAGGCGTGCACGCGTCAAATTCGTTCCCGAAGGTATATGCCCCGTTGTAGTCGCTCACCTCAAACTCGTAGGTGTCCGCCGTCCGGTCCAGTCCCTCGGCTGTAAATGTGATGTAGTTGGTGTTTTGTGTCAGCGGAACGGTCACTTCCGCGTTCCCCGCACCCAATGTCTGTGCGGATGCCGAACCGTGCAGCAGTCTGGGCAGTTCATAGTCCACGACGCTGTTGTCCGGTATGTTCAGGTACAGTGTCGCCACATCCTTCTGCGGCTTCACCTGGGGGTATTGTTCGAATACGGGCAGGTCGAAATACTCCTTGTCATGGTTTATCCAGGCGACGAAGTCGTACGTGCCCGCTTCCAGGTCCACGTCCAGTTCCGTCCGGCTGTTCAGGTCCGTGACTTCAAACTCGTGGGCCATTTCGCAAACCCCGTTTCCGTTAAAGGCGTAAAGCGTCACCTGGTGTGTCCCGCCCTGGCGTGTGGCGGCAGCCTCGGTGTCCGCATCGAAAGTAAAGACTACGCGAAGACGCAGCTGCGCACAGTCGGAAAGGTCTTCCGCGATACAGGAAGACAAAAGGGAGCAGCAGAGCAGCAAAAGCGGCAGCGCTCCCGGAAGTCTGTTCATTTTTATATTTCTCATCTTGGTAGCTGATTACTTTTTTTGGATGGGCAATATGCCGCGGTAGTTCAGTCTCTACACATACGCTGTGTGTTTGCCGGCAATCCGCCCCGGTTTTTTCCGTCCTTGCCGGACCCCGGGGCGGGTTGTCTGCATGGAGCACGTTCCGGGGGGCGGACCGTCTGCGGATGCCTATTAACTATTCATGGTCCGCTCCGGACTGCGTGCTCCGTCTCTTGAACTCGTCAAGCCGTTTACGGTCTCAGCTCGGCGTCCTGTTTCATCAGGTTCCATGGAGCCACGGTCACCGTGAATTCAATGTTGGTCTCTTCGTCAACTTTCTCTTCATCCTTGTCCGGGTCAAATTTGCCGTCCGTACGTCCGGGAGCCCAGATGGAGGTGATATTCACCTGATAGAAGTTGTTGCGCACGATGTCGCCGCGGCCGTCCTTGGTAGTGATCCACCAGTAGTTCTTACCGTCCTTGTACACTTTTTTGGCTGCCGTCAGCGCAGTTTCGTCTACGGCTGCACCTTTCTTGTAAGCCATGTATTCCTTCAGTACGTCGTCTGTAGTACCGCCGGCGAAGAACGCATAACCGCCCGCTTCGGCAAACTCAAGCTGGATGAAGGTTGTAGCCGTTGTTTCCTTAGAGTTGTCCTTATTTTCCCAGGTTACCTTTTGGTTCTCTTCTACTTTCTTCTCAATCAATGTGGCGGGAATGAATTCTCCCTGGACAACCACGCGGGTGATACCCTTCATCTCCTTGTCCGTGGTCACATTCTCTGCCGAATAAGCAGACTTCCAAGTTTTGCGGTCAGTAGTTTTCGAAGTGATGTCATTCCAGTTCACATCTACTGCCGCAAAGTCAGGCACCAGTACGAAATCAGCTTCTTTATATGCATCCTTGTTCATGTTCGGGTCCATCGGAGTATCTTCGGCATACGGGAAGTAGTTCTGGGTGTTGATGTTGTCCACAACGAATCTCAGGTTCTGGATTTTTCCTGCCGCTCCCTGCTTGATATTATCGATTTCTTCCTCACATCCCACGGCGATTTTGGAGGCCAGACGCTCGACCTGAATCACCACCTTGTTGGCATCCGGTAAAATACCATCTGCATTCACAGCCACGAAAGTGGCATTCTTGCCCTGCGTACTGAACATCACAAAACCGTCAGTTTTATTGGTCAGGTCATTCAATGCGACCTTGGCCGCCGTTGACTTAAGATTCTGGGCTGCGGTTGCCTTCAGCTTCGCTACCATGTCGTCGGTCATATTCAGACCCACATAGACGGTTTTGGCACCGGTAGTGGCTTTCAGCTCCTTCGTGGTATATACATTTTTCTTATCCTTTACCTCCGTCAGGTCAGCCATCAGGATTTTCTGTGCGTTTTCCAGGACCCCGTTCTTGTCATAGATAAACACGTTCAGGTGTGTGATTGTCGTCTCTTCCTTTGTAGCGTTGTCGTCAACGATGCCTCTTGTCGAAGGCGCACTGTTCAGGTCCAGGCTCAGGGTCACGTGCGTGGGTTCGCCCGGCTCCGCCGCCTGTCCGTTGCCGCCCATAGGGTCATTCTCGTTTGTACAACTTGCCAGTCCCATCACAGCCAGGGCCGACATTCCGATGATTCCTTTCGAAAATAATGTTCTCATACTTTTTTGTAAAAAATAAATTGTTAAAAACAAAATTGATAATAAAGTTTTGAATAGTTAATATATATCAGTACCAAATTCCCTATCGGTAATCGCATCCTGTCATTTCCTTGCCTTTTTCCAGATTGTCTGCAACGCCTTGAGGTTCTCCACGGCCTCGCGGTTCCCGCTGCCGATGGCGCGGTTCAGGTAGGCGTGCGATTCCTCGTAGCGTCCCTGCATCATGTACAGCACGCCCAGGTTGTTCCATGCCAGCGGGTCGTCCTTGAACCATTCCAGCAGTCCGGCGGCTTCCTTCACCTTGCCTTCCAGCAGGTGCACCGCTCCCAGGTTGAACTGCGAGACGCGGTCCGTCGGGAAGAGCGTGCGTGCGGTATAGAACACCTTGTTGAACATCGGGCTTCCCAGCGGATAGCCGGAGAAGGCGATGGTGTAGAGCTCGTAGTGGCTCAGCATGCCCGGCTGGTGCTCCAGCATCTCGCGGCCGTAGTCGAGGTCGAACTCGGGCACGGTGTACTCGATGCGGTAGTCCGAGCGGCGGAGTTGCGGGAAATAGCGCTGCATCAGATACTTGTAGGTGCGTCCCCCGGCAAGGTCCATCAGCTGCTTCTCGCGGCCCTTGAACACGTCCGTCTCGCATATGATGCGGACAGCCTCGGTCCTGGCTTCCACATGCGGGTCGTCCTGCACCAGTTTCAGGAGTCCGTCCCAGTCCTCGCCCTTGCCCTCGGCGGTGACCCGGCAGTCCCCCGGCAGGTTGAAATGCCCCACGATGTAGTCGCGCAGGGCGCCGGCACGCTTCCGGGAGAGTTCGAGGTTGTTCTTCCACGGCCCCTCGGGGGAGGAGTACGAGGTGATGGCGATGCCGGTTATGGCCAGGTCGCCGTGTGCGTCACGGCCGGCAAGGTGCAGGCTCTTCGCTATCTTCTCCAGCTCCTCGTAATTCTCCGCCAGCGTCGGGCGTATCTCGGCCGAGCCGGGCAGGTAGGTGATGTAGGCGGAACCCCGCTCCGAACGGCGCTTTACAACCTCGCGCACGGGTTCGAGGAACGTCACGTAGGGCATCACGTAGCGCCCGGCGGAAAATCCGTCCGGGGACATGCCGTATCCGCCCGTGGCATAGGCGTTGTCCCCCTTCATGCCGGCGGATTCCCCCCGGAGGCCGCCGGTCCCTTCCGCGGCCGCGGCCTGGCGGGGCCCGGCTTTCATTTCGGCGGCGACAAGCCGTTCGGCGAATTCCTGGCCGTTGCCCCCGCATCCGCAGAACTCGCTCTGCAGGTAGAGCCCCGCCTTGTCCATCCACGGCTTGTGGGCGATGCTCGTACGGTAGCGGATAACGTCCACCTCGCCGTTCCTGCCCGTCCCTATTACCTTATATATAGCTTCCTTGCCGTCCCCCCGGTGGCTGATACGCTCCATGCGCTTCTCCACCTTGCTGCGCCGCCGGCCGTTGACCACCACCTGGGGCAGCATCAGGGAATGCCCGGCATTGTCCTTGACAAGCGGGACCATCACCAGCTGCTCGTCGGGAGTCAGGCGTATCCCGTTCGGATTGATGTTGAACTCGACAATCATGTTTCCCTTGCCGTCACTGCGCAGTTCCGCTCCGCCGGTGGTGATGTTCAGAGAGCCTTTGGGTGTCTCCTGCGCGCAAAGAAGGTACGGCATTATGGTGAGCATAGCCCACACGAATAGTTTTTTGATAGCCATAAGATTACTGTTAAAACGATTTCGTATTATTTGATGATGTATATCAGGGATATTGCGGCCTTGGTCGGGCCGAAATAGTTCATCTTGTCCTTGGACTGGAATGCCCCGCACTTCCGGCACAGGTAGCGGTCGTAGTCCATGTAGGCGTATCCCAGCCCAAGGGAGGCCTCGATGCTCCAGCGCGGAGAGACGAGCCACTGGTAACCGTAGCTGACGCCCACGCCCGCAAGCCAGCCCTCGAAGCGGTACTCCTTCATGTAGCGCGAACCGACGCCGCCCACGTTATAGCCCGCGTAATGGGCGTGTACTCCGAAGAAGTGGCCGTTGAAGGCCTCGCACGTCCACAGCCGCAGCTCGGGCTGGAAGAGCAGGTGCTTCCACTTCCTGTTGTCGCTGAACTCGAGGGGGTTCCACACGACTGGTACGTCCAGGGTAAGACGCGGGGAGAGCCGGAACTCTGCCCCGAGGTTGAAACTGCCGGCGGCGTCATAGGCCACGTTGGACTTCAGGCCGTAAAGAGGCGTCGTGCGTTCCTTCCCGGCCTGGGCATGAAGCGTCCCGGCTGCAAGCAGCAGGAACACGAAGAGGCACAAGGGCCTCAAGGTCATCGGATGATTCTGTTTCATATAGCCAAAATCTATAGTTATGTATTAAAGTTATCAGCCCGCCTGCCCCCCCTCTTGCCCGCGTCCCCCAAAAGGCGGATGTAAGGAATACTGACCGGACAGGCCGGAGAAAAAAGCGGGAAAATGTCCCCCGGATGCTTGTCCGTTTCTTACGGAGAAAGAGACAATGTCTTTTTTCTAAGCACAACGGATTATGAAACAGCGTGTTATGAAAACAGAACCCTATGGGAAGGGTGTTGCGGGCGTGCGGTGCGCGGCAATATATGGCCCCGCAAGAAAGTTAACAAAACTAAAAACATTATCCTGAACGGTGAATGTGTGCGAAAAATTAACAATAAACATCCTATATTTGCACCGGTAAGCTTGTATGGGGGATGCTCCCCATAAAACTTGTCTCTTTCTCCGTAAGAAACGGACATCCTTTCCTTTTTCCCGGTCCGGAAATGCCGCTTTTCCCTCTCACGGACAGCCGGCTGATTATCCCGAGCTCCCGCGCTCCGGCTTGCCGAACGTCGGAGGATACACTCTCCGGCCTGTGCTTTCCGCTTTCTTCCGTCTCCGGATATTTCAGGGACGTGTCATCATTTTTCGCAAGCGGACGTACCAGGCGGTTGAACATGTCGTTCACGGCCGTATCCACCCGTCCCGACGAGATGCCGGCAAGATAGATGCGGGTGGTGTTGACGGAAGCGTGTCCCAGGCATTGCCCGATCAGTTCCACCGGATACCCCGCTTCCAGCATCAGGGTGGCCCAGGTGTGCCGCAGCACGTAGGTGGTCAGCGGAGCCGGCAGCCCGGCCATCCTGCCTATGGCCCTGGCATGGCGGTTCACGCGCCGCAGGGCGCTCTCTTCCGGGAGCTCCCCGGCCTTCCCCTTTTTCCTTGGCGCCTGTCCTTTCCGGCTCCTGCCGCCTTTCTTCTCGTGCAGGAAGGGGAACACGTACGGCGAGTCCTTCCTGGCATGCCGCCGGATGATGGCTTCCGCCTCGGGAGTGACTTCCACGTCTATCAGGGCGCCGGTCTTGCTGCGGCGGTAACGGATATGCCCGTCACGCCCTATCATGTCGTGGCGCAGGTTCCATATGTCCTGAAAGACCATGCCGCGCATGAAGAGGATGAAGTGCAGCACGTCAAGCGACTCGCGTCCGCTCTCGTCGAGCCGTTCACGGAGCTCGGGGGCGAACAGCCCGGAAAGCAGTCCGGGCGTGAGGGCGCGCTTGGTGGTAGGCTCCGTACAAAGGGTGACGCCCGAGAAGGGGTCGCTTCCTTCCGACCAGGCCAGACGGTGCTTTTCCCGGTAGTTGCGGCACATGGCACGCAGCCCCCGCAAGTAGAACTCCACCGTATTGGGAGAGCCGGGGTGCAGCCGCTTGAGCCAGTTCACGTAACCTTTCACCCACCTGGCGGTAAGCTCAGGGAAAGTGAAATGCCGGAAGTCCTTGCCCAGATAGGCACCGGCCTTGTTCATGCAGCTGCGGTAATTCGCGGCGGTACGCAGGTGTCCGTCACCTTCCTTCAAACTGATATTCCAAAGCAGGATATCGCTTATCTTCTCCGTTCCTTTCTTTCTTCTGTTGTTCTTATGTCTGCTCATATATAGATACCCGTTTTTTAAATGATTGGTTACGGGCTAATCTATAACAAAAAGGATTCCAAAAGGAAAGCTAATATACATTATATATATATGGAAAGTGGAAGGTCGGCACAGCCCGCCCCGAATCCTGCCGCATTTCAATCCTCTTTTTCCCGTATAACGATTTTCCCGTTTTTATTTATCCCGTCAGTGGCTCCACCTTGCGTGGTTCAGGGTGCGAAGCTACGGACGGGTCCCCTGAAAATCTGCAAGGCCGCTTCGCGCCCTGCGGGTTTTGGCGAAAATTTTTCAATCCGTCCAG
>OGNU01000354.1_pt1 | contig 20955 bp, 24 predicted proteins | sample 1573581 | NCBI WGS metagenome assembly OGNU01 (sample SAMEA2581992, study PRJEB24529) | metagenome | biome: Human gut stool | place: China | collected 2011 | reverse complement strand
TAGTCAACGGTCAAGCTTTTACTTATTTTTCAAGTTTTTTTAAAATATAATTGCTTATTTCTTCTGCAGCTCCAGGTTTACCATATTTCAAGCTGCGCTGCTGCCTCTGAAGCAAGCGTACTTGGGAGTCGACATCCGCATATCGGCAGACCATCGTTTTTACTTCCTGAGGCGAACCGGCTACCTGTGCACCGCAATACTGCTCTAAATAAACAGCATTACCTGTTTCCTGACCAGGCAGCGGCTTATAAATAATATAATTGCAGCCCGCAATCAATGTTTCAGCCGCCGTTAAACCACCGGCTTTAGTTACGACAATATCAGCAGCCAGCAATAACTCCGGTACATCATCCGTAAATCCATAAACAGTCAGTGGTATTTCTTTAAAAATTTCCAGGCGGTGCTGCAAAATTTCATTATGTCCTGCGACCGCAATTATTTTCAAACGCTGTGGCAAATAACCGTGGAAAGCTTTAACTATGCTCTCCATCGGTAACAAGCCTTCGCCGCCGCCCATCAACAGACATACTATATCCTGCTCAGACCAATTAAATTTACGACGCAGTTCCTGACGATCATATGCCTGGTAAAATTGCCGCCGAACCGGTATTCCCGTCGGTAAAACCTCAGCATCAATCCCATCAAACTGTGCACGCAGATTTTCTGATGCTGCAAAATACACATCAACGCCTTCGCAAAGCCACCATTTATGTACAGTATAATCAGTAACAACCGCTCCCAACAGCAAATCCGGCTTGAATTTTTTCTTATAGATAGCCATGATACCTGCCGGTGTAGCATGTGTGGCAATTACAGCATCGGGGTTGGTCCTGACGATAAAATCCTGTGCCAAACTTGCTAAGGTACCATTAATAAAGTTACGCAGCCATAGCGACCCGCTCTGACGGTTTCCCCATTTATAAGCCAGCTCATACAGCCAGGGACAATATGAGAGTACCCATAAATAAAAACGTAAAAAAGCATTGCCGATACTGCCCGGAAAAAAGTCAAAAATACTTCCGTGCACTACCTGCACATTGTCTGCCAGTGCAAAAGACTGTTCCAGAGCTTGAGCAGCCAGCTTATGCCCTGAACCTATCGGAGCCGACAATAATAATATTGTATATTTTTTTTCACAAGATGCCATTTATAAACTCCATTTAAGAAAAATTTATCAAAAAACTTGAACCTGTAGCGCTATTATTGTATCATAAAATGTAATTAGCACAATATCAAGAGCTAATTTATTCTATATAATGATGGAGGTTATCATGAAAAATCGTTTACCAGTTGAACATTTTCATTTTCCGGTAGAAAAAATCAAAGCCGGTTATTACACCGACGCTTATTTTCTGCGTACCGAAGAGATACTGAATGGCGATAATCACCATCCTAGAGTAATGATGCAGCTTTTTACCCGTGAACCGGTAGTTGTTTGCGGCATCGATGAAACTATCGCCCTGATCAAAACCTGCGCACATAATCCTGAAAATATTACGATCCATGCTTTACATGACGGAGATGAGGTTGCACCCTGGGAAACACTAATGACGATCGAAGGTGATCTGGCAGACTTTGCCCATCTGGAAACTATCTATCTTGGTTTTCTGGCGCGGCAAAGCCGTATCGCTACTAATGTACGCCGTGTTGTCAAAGCAGCAAACGGCAAACCGGTCCTCTTTTTCCCTGCCCGGTATGATACCTATCAAACCCAGGAATCTGACGGCTATGCTGCTATGATTGGCGGTATCAAAGGTTTCTCTACTGATGCCAACGCCTTAGCCAGCAATGGCAAAGGTCTGGGAACTATTCCCCACGCCCTGATCGCAGCATACAACGGCGACACGCTGGCAGCAACCAGCGCCTTTGATAAATATGTAGCGCCTGATATCGCGCGTATTGCCCTGGTCGACTTTGATAATGACTGTGTTGGTACGACTTTACAGGTAGCACGCAAACTTGGCCGCAAATTAGCAGGAGTCCGCTTGGATACCTCCGGCACTATGGTAGATAAAAGCCTGCTCAGCCAAATGGGTATGTTCAAACCGACAGGCGTCTGCAAGGAACTAGTACATAATGTACGCACAGCACTTGATGCAGAAGGTTTCGATTATGTAAAAATTATCGTTTCCGGCGGATTTGACGCCGAACGTATCAAAGAGTTTGAAGCATTAAAGGTTCCTGTAGATACTTATGCAGTAGGATCCAGCCTTTTTGACGGTAATATCAACTTTACAGCGGATATCGTTATGGTAGACGGCAAAGAATGCGCTAAAGCAGGACGAGTACATCTTCCCAACCCACGACTGGAACTTGTTAAGTAATTTTGAAAAAAGTAAAAGCACTGTGAGAATCTCACAGTGCTTTTTTATCAAACAAGATTATTTTTTCCAGATACCAAGCGGAGCTCCTACAGGCCAGAACTGACGGCCATAGAAATTATTAAGGAACCCGGCTCCGGCGCCATATAAGGAAATAAGCGCTACTGCCATTTCAGCATAAGCAGCCATGGTGTGCGGGAAATGACCGCCGATACCAAGTCCGTCTAAAGCTAAACCTAAAAGTAAGATATCAATGAAAACCATATCTACGAATAAGAACAGACTTGCAGAGGACGCAGCAATGGTACCAATGCAGGCAAATATAAAATAGGCCAAAAATGCAAAACCAATAGCTTTAGGATCCACACCGGCAGCAAGACCAGGACCAAAGGTTCCTGCTTTAATCATCCAGCTCATACCTACTGCAGACCAGAAAAAGCCGAAAGCACTGAAAATTGTTGCGCCAAAAATATTGCGATGGCAATAGTCAAAATAACCAGCCAACAGCTGGGCGAAGGATCCGCAGAAAAGAGCCCACGGCAAAACCCAGGATACTCCTTCAACGATACCTAATTTTTGTGCAGAAGCCACCATTGTTACGACGGCCAGACCAAATAGTCCCAAGGGTGTAGGGTCGGCTACTGCGATTTGAACATGCTGCGTTGAATCATTATTAGTACTCATTCATACGCCTCCTTTATTTTGGTTTGGTTGTGAATTATTCCACACGCATATATAATATACTTTAAAACTAACAACATCGTCAATAACTGTTACATAAATTTAGCACTTTTGTATACAAGTGTGATATTGTATATTTTTCAGAAAACTTATCTGTACTATAATCGCACTATTTTAGTATATAATTTATATAAAAGGAAGTGATTTTATGAGTTTAAATGCTACCCCATCTTCTGAACGCGTTCACATCGGTATCTTCGGTAAACGTAACGCCGGCAAATCAAGCCTTATCAACGCGATCACCGGGCAAAATTTAGCAATCGTTTCTGAAGCCAAAGGTACAACCACAGATCCTGTTTATAAAGCTATGGAACTGCTGCCGCTGGGACCAGTAATGATCATTGATACTCCGGGTATCGACGATGAAGGCGTTTTGGGCAGCCTGCGTATTCAAAAAGCATATCAGGTACTCAACAAAACTGATATCGCGCTTGTAATTATTGACGCTGCAGTTGGCCCTTCTGCTGAAGATCTGCGTTTGATAAAACGGATCAATGCCAAAAAAATCCCCCTGCTCATCGTTATCAACAAATGTGAAACCATAAATGAAGATAAAAAAACTGCTTATCAAGCTCTGCTGCCAAACGGGAAACTTTTATTTGTCAGTGCTGAACAGCAGCTCAATATTTTTGAGCTTAAAGAAGCAATCGCCCAAACCGTACCTGCAGATGAAAATAAAGCACAGATAGTTGCTGATCTGCTGTCGCCTTCGGACTTCGTTGTCTTAGTAGTGCCCATCGATTCTGCCGCCCCTAAAGGAAGACTGATCCTGCCGCAGCAGCAAACGATCCGCGATATTCTGGAAGCAGACGCTGCCGCTATTGTAGTTAAAGAAAACGAACTGACCAACACACTGCAAAATTTAGGTAAACGACCCAAACTGGTTATCACCGACAGTCAGGTCTTTAAAAAAGTTGCTGCTGAAACGCCGGCAGATATTCTTCTGACCTCTTTTTCGATCCTGTTTGCACGCTATAAAGGTAATCTGCAGACTGCCGTTCAAGGCGTTACCGCACTTGAAAACCTTGAGGACGGAGATAAAATTCTTGTCGGCGAAGGCTGCACACATCACCGCCAATGCGATGATATCGGCACCGTTAAGCTGCCACGCTGGATCAAAGAATATACCGGTAAAAATCCAGAATTTATTTTTACCAGCGGCACGGAATTTCCCCTGGACTTATCGCCGTATAAAATGATTATCCACTGCGGCGCCTGTATGCTGAACGAACGTGAAATGCAGTACCGCATCAAATGTGCTGCGGACCAAAACATACCTTTCACCAATTACGGTATCACAATCGCCTATATCAACGGTATTTTAAAACGCACCGTTGAACCCTTTCCACAGATTTATAAATTGCTGGATAAATAATAAAAAGCTGAAACCTTTTGGTTTCAGCTTTTTATTTAAACTTTAGCGCACTTCTTCAAACATTTCTGCACCCACACCGCAGGTAGGACAGGTATAATCTTCGGGCAGGATTGCACCTTCATAAATATAGCCGCAAACCTTGCAGCGAAATTGTTTTAAACCTGCTGCAGACTGAATTTCTGTCGGAGCGATATAAACTCCTCCCAAATCAGCACTTCTGTCAAAATACACCGTATGCAGCATCTGTTCTGCCAACTCACTTAAGGGTTCACCGTAAAATTCTTCGTATAATTTAATGATTTCAGGATTTTCGTGGCTTAACCGCAGCTGCATCGAATCGTCACGTTTATAAAGGCCTTCGATACGCTTGGCACGCAGCGCATCACCTTTATATTCCCTGTCTTTAGGCTGACCGCCCCCACCGATGCATCCGCCCGGACAAGTCATTACTTCGACAAAATGATAGCTTTTTTCGCCGCTTTTGATTTTTTCGATCAATTTACGGACATTAGCAGTACCATAGACGATAGCAACCTTTACTTTCAAGCCGTCAATGTCTACGGAAGCTTCTTTGATACCTTCCAAACCGCGTACGGGCTTCAAATCATATAGTGCTGCCGGAGCAGTTTTTTTCGTTACAAAAGTGTAAGCACTGCGTACTGCAGCTTCCATAACGCCACCGGTATTACCGAAAATCACGCCGGCACCTGACCCCAGTCCCATAAAGTCATCATATGCCTTGTCTTCCAATGCTGTGAAATCAATATTTTCATCTTTGGCCAGCATAGCCAGTTCACGCGTAGTAATAACATAATCCATATCACGCATACCGTTCATACCTAAATGCCTTGCAGCAGCATTCATTTCATCACGGCGGATTTCATATTTTTTAGCTGTACAGGGAGTAACAGCCACATTAACTATTTTTCGGGGATCAAGTCCCATTTTTTTTGCAAAATAAGTTTTGATTGTTGGCCCCTGCATTCCTATCGGGCTTTTAGCACTGGAAATATGCGGAAGCATTTCCGGATAATAGGTTTCAGCAAATTTGACCCAGGCCGGACAGCAACTGGTAAACTGTGGCAGCGTTTTTTCGCCTTTTGTGATACGTTCCACCAACTCACTGGCTTCTTCCATGATCGTAAGGTCAGCAGCAAAATTAGTATCCAACACATAATCTGCCCCCAGTTTTTTCAGCAGCGCTACCATTTTTCCTTCAACAAAGCTACCGTCTGCCATAGCAAATTCTTCACCTAAAGCAATGCGCACAGAAGGAGAAGTGCTGAAAATAACGATCTTTTCAGGATCGCGCATTGCTGCTACTTCATAAGCCTCAACCTTTTCAGTAATACTGTCTGCCGGGCACACATTAGCGCACTGCCCGCAGTTTATACAGATAGGCACATCTCCGGTCGCCTTGAGATCGTAGGTACCGCAGACACCGATATAATCGGTGCAGACTGCTTTACAGGAACCGCATTTGATGCATTTGAATTCCAACCTTTGTACAGCAGGATTATCCGGTTCAATAGCAACACGGATATCTGTAAATTGATGTTTACTCATATAAAAGACCCTCCTCTTTTATCACTGCCTTTATTATAACTGCTCTCAATTATTCTTGCAATAGATACTAAAAGAAAATTATTATCCTAATTACAGATAAAAAATAACTGCCGTAACGCAGTTATTTTATCTGTCCATATAAATTTATTCAAAAGTATAAAACTCATCGCCACTGCCGCAGTAGATATGAGTAAATAAAGCACACTGCTATTTTTTATAACGTTTATAAGCAAAAAACACGATGCCCGTAACAATAACCAACACTGTCAAACGCATACTGTTTTGCTTAAAATTTACAATATCATGCCCAATAACAACTTCTAATGCCGTCGAAGGAAATTTACCGATCAGGTTGGCAATAATATAATCTCTGACGCTGATTTTGCTCAAAGCCCCGATGGCAGTTAAAATTCCCGAAGGAAAATAAGGCAGCGCTCTGGCAAATGCCATCCACTGCAAACCGTTCTTACCGCTGGCTTCGTCGATATTTTTCAGGCTGTTACTTGTAGCAATGATCTTTTCAGCAGTACCTCTGAATAAATAACGCATCAGCAGAAAACTGATCACAACACCGACAGTTTCCGCCAGCCAGGAAATCAGTATTCCCAGTGGCAGACCGAAAATCAAACCATTAGCCGTCGAAAGAAAAATTGAAGGAAAAATACTGGCCGCATGTATCGGCGGGAGTAACACTGCTGACGGCGTGCGGATGATGTGCAACAGGTACATCAAGGCCACGGAGCCGGAAACAGATGACGGCACAGAGGTCCAACTGTAACTTGTTCGTTCTGTTCGGTGTTTCTGTGGTACACTATATCCTGCGGGTAGTGCCTCAAGATGATGCAATACCTCCTTGGTTGAACAGCGGCAAGGTGACGGATAATGAAACCCAGACCCTTGCCGCTGTTTCATTCTAACGATTTTTTTAGAGCCGTCCGATGAGGGCGGCTTTTACTATGTGATGGGGTGGTGAGATGGCAAAGCTGACTGAAAAGCAAAAGCGATTTGTGCAGGAATACCTTGTGGACCTCAATGCCACGGCGGCTGCCAAGCGTGCCGGATATAGCGAAAAAAGCGCCTCCCGGATAGCCGTGGAACTACTCAATAAAACTCAAGTTTCTGCCGAAATCCAAAAGCAGCAGGCCAAGCGTCAAAAGCGGGTGGAAATCACCCAGGAAAAAGTGCTTGAGGAGCTGGCTGCAATCGCCTTTGCCAACGGTGCTGACTTCGCCACCGTCAACCAAAATGGCATTGTCCGCATCACCCCCACCTCTGAGCTGCCGGATGAAAAGCGCAAGGCCATTGCCTCCATCAAGGAGGGGCAATATGGCACGGAGGTCAAGGTGCATGATAAGGTCAAGGCCCTGGAGCTGCTGGCCAAGCACCTGGGCATGTTCGACAGCAAGAACGGTGGCAGCGAGGCCCCAGAGAATAACATCTTTGAGGTCATTGACCAAAGCACCAGAGAGGAGATAGGCACAGATGAAATACCAGAGATTGAGCACCCGGCAAAACCTGGCCATGACCTGGTGGAATAGACCCGGCTTTGAGGTCTATGACGGCATCATCTGTGACGGCTCCATCCGCTCCGGCAAGACAGTGGCCATGACGGTGGGCTTTATCATGTGGGCCATGACCCGCTTTGATGGCTGCAATTTTGCCATCTGCGGCAAGACCATTGAGAGCCTGCGCCGCAATGTGACAAGCAATCTGCCCGTCTGGCTGGCGGGCGTTTTCTCTTTCAAGGAGCACCGCACTGAAAACAAGATCGTGGTGAGCGCCAACGGCAAGAGTAACAGCTTTTACCTGTTCGGCGGCAAGGACGAAAGCAGCGCCGCACTCATCCAGGGCATCACGCTGGCAGGCATCCTGCTGGATGAGGTGGCCCTGATGCCGGAGAGCTTTGTCAACCAGGCCACGGCCCGTTGCTCTGTTGAGGGGGCCAAGCTGTGGTTTAACTGCAACCCGGAGGGCCCCAGCCATTGGTTTTATACCAAGTGGGTGCTGGAGGCCAGCAAGCGGAAAATGCTGCACCTCCATTTCACCATGGATGACAACCTCAGCCTCTCCGCCTCAGTCAAGGCAAGGTATGAGAGCCTTTACTCTGGCGTTTTCTATGATCGCTTTATCCGGGGCCTGTGGGTGGTGGCGGAGGGGCTTATTTACACGATGTTCAACAAGGACTTTCATATTGTGCCCAGTGTCTCCAGGCCCTATGAAAAGTATGTGATGTCCTGCGACTACGGCACCATCAACCCCACCAGCATTGGCCTCTGGGGCAAGGCTGGCGGCAAGTGGTACAGGATGAGGGAGTATTACTATGACAGCCGCAAGGAGGGCCGCCAGCGCACCGATGAGGAGCACTACACGGAGCTGGAGCGTCTGGCTGATGGCCTGCATGTGTCCGCCATCATTGTGGACCCATCGGCGGCCTCTTTCATTGAGGTCATCCGCCGCCATGACCGCTACCGTGTAGAAAAGGCCTCCAACTCCGTGCTGGACGGCATCCGCAATGTGGCCACCCGGCTCCAGAGCGGTGACATCTTTTTCTGTGACTGCTGCACGGACTGCATCCGTGAGTTTGGGATGTATCGCTGGGATGAAAAAGCCCAGATGGACCGTCCCATCAAAGAAAATGACCATAGCATGGATGATGTGCGCTACTTCGTGCACCGTGTCTATGCGCCTGATCTGATTAGCTTTAAGTGAGGTTTTACTGTGCGAGTTTCTGTGTTGGGTGTGCAATATGCTGTGGAATATCGGACAAGGGCCCAAGACCCTGAGCTTGAGGCAGCAGATTGTGATGGCTACTGTGACACCAGCATCAAGTTATGCGTGGCCCGTAAATATACGGCGGCAGAGCGAAAAGAGCCCGGCAGCAAGAAATGCCTGGATGACTACATGCGTAAGTGCATGAGGCATGAACTGGTCCACGCTTTTCTTTATGAGAGCGGCCTGAGCATCAATAGCCTCTCACCGTCGGGCTGGGCCTCTAATGAGGAAATGACGGACTGGATGGCTATACAAGGGCCGAAACTTTATGATGCTTGGAAACAGGCAAAATGTTTGTGAGGTGAGAAACCAATGGTGACACTCAATCTGAGGGATGATTGCAACGGCCGTGTGGCCACCAATTTCAAACGGGGCATGACGGACAAGCGCTTTCTGGAGCTTGAAATCACCGCATGGCTCACCAGCCCGGAGCGCAAAAAGCAGCTTGAGGGTGAGGCCTACTATGATGGCTACCAGGATGTGATCCACCGGGAACGCCTGGCGCTGGATGAGGACGGCAAGCCCATTGTGCTCAAGAACTTGCCCAACAACCGGCTGGTCAACAACCTCTATTCCAAGATGGTGGACCAAAAGACCAACTACTCCTTTGGCCGTCCGCTGTCCTTTGACACCGAAAACAAGGAGTATGCCAAGGCCCTGGGGGCTCTGTTCGGGGCCCGTTTTCTGCGTACTATGCACAATGTTGGTGAGGGCGCATGGATTGGCGGAAAGTCCTGGCTCTATCCATACTACGAAAACGGGGAGCTGGCTTTCCGGCGCTTTCCTGCTGATGAGGTCCTGCCATTCTGGGCGGACGCTGACCACACCGTCCTGGACGCTGCTGTCCATGTCTATGTGGTACAGGAATACGATGAGGCCGAACATGCCAAGGATGTGGTCAAGGTTGAGGTCATGCACGGCGGCGGTGTGGACTGTTTCATCCGCACGGATGACGGCGTGCTGGAGCCGGACAGCTTTGCCTACTCCGGCCCCTATATCATCACACGGCAGGACGATGAAACCGGCAAAGTGGAGGGCTACAACTGGGAGCGCATCCCGTTGGTGTGCTTTAAGAGCTCCCACCATGAAATCCCACTCCTCTCCAAGGTCAAGTGCCTCCAGGATGCCTACAACAACATCCTGAGCAACTTTGCCAACCAGATGGAGGAGGACATCCACACCACCATCCTGGTCATCAAGAACTATGACGGTGAGGACCTGGGCACATTCCGCCGCAACCTGGCCACCTATGGTGCCATCAAGGTGCGGTCCTATGAGGGGGCTGAGGGCGGCGTGGACACTCTGGAAATATCCGTCAACGCTGAAAACTACAAGACCCTGTTGGCCCTGCTCAAGGATGCCATCATTGAGAACGCCAGAGGCTATGATGCCAAGGATGACCGCATGAGCGGTGACCCAAACCAAATGAACATTCAGAGCATGTACTCTGACATTGACCTGGATGCCAATGGCATTGAAATGGAGTTTCAGGCCAGCATGGAGGAGCTGCTTTGGTTTATCAACAAGCACCTGGCCAACACCGGCGGCAGGAGCTTTGAGGGCGAGGATGTCACAGTCATCTTTGACCGGGATGTGCTCATCAACGAAACGGAGGCCATCAACAACTGCAAGAACTCCGTGGGCATCCTCTCTGATGAAACCATCGTCAAGATGCACCCCTGGGTCACTGACCCGGAGCAGGAGCTCCAGCGCATCAAGGATGAGAAAGAGGAGGCCATGCAGGCTGACCCCTACCAGGCCGCTTTTCTGGCCAACCGCAACCAGCCGCCGGTAAACAATGAGGGTGGTGGCGATGGCAAGACAGACTAACGCCGCCTACTGGGCCCAGCGCATGAAAAACATGGAGGATGCGCTGCTGGACCAGTCCTACTCCTATGTGGAAAACCTTGAAAAGCAGTTTGCCGCCGCCCAAGCTGAGATTGAGCGGCAGATGGCCCGCTGGTATCAGCGCTTTGCCACCAACAATGAGATTGACCTGGCAGAGGCCAAGCGGCTGCTCAATTCCAAGGAGCTCAAGGAGTTTCACTGGACCGTGGCTGAGTACATCGCCTATGGTGAGCAAAACGCCATTGATGGTGCCTGGATGAAACAGCTTGAGAACGCCAGCGCCAGGGTGCACATCTCCCGGCTGGAGGCTCTAAAGCTCCAGCTCCAGCAGCAGGCAGAGGTCCTATACTCCAACCAACTGGACTATGTGGATGCCGCCGCCCGCAAGATGTATGAGGGCAGCTACTATCACACGGCCTTTGAACTGCAAAAGGGGCTGGGCGTGGGCTGGACCATGCAGGCCATCAATGAGGAAACCATCACCAAGGTGCTCTCCCGCCCCTGGACCACGGACAACCAGACTTTCCGTGATCGGTGCTGGACAAACAAGCAGAACCTTGTGAACAGCGTCAGCACCCAGCTCACGCAAATGGTCATCCGGGGCGAGGCCCCGGACCGTGCCATTTCTGCCATCTCCAAGCAGTTTGATGTGTCCAGGGCAAAGGCTGGCCGCCTGGTGATGACGGAAAGCGCCTATTTCTCCAGCGCCGGGCAAAAGGACTGCTACAAGGCCCTGGATGTGGAGCGCTACAAAATCGTGGCCTCCTTTGACAAGGACACATGCAGCTTGTGTGCCGACATGGACGGCAAGGTTTTCAAGATGTCAGAGTACCAGGTGGGGCTCACCGCTCCACCGTTTCATCCGTGGTGCCGGTGCTGCACCTGCCCCTACTTTGAGGACATGGACGGCATGGGTGAACGCTATGCCCGTGACGCTGTGACGGGTGAGCGTTTCAAGGTGCCCGGCAACATGACCTATGACCAATGGAAAGCCCAGCAGGACGCCCTCCACGGTCAAGGAACTGTTGATAAGATGCGGAAAATCAGTTATAATGAAACTACTGACAGAGCCCAGTTTGAAAAGTACAGGGAGCGCCTGGGTGCGGATGCGCCCCGCTATTTCAAGGACTTCCAAGCCTTGAAATATGACCACGCTGCCGAATACAAAGACCTGGCCGGGCTCTATTCCTACAAGGGCCGTGTGCCGGAGGCCTCCAAGGCTGACTACAAGGCCTATGAGGCCGTAAAGGCAACCGGCGTGCCCGGTTCTGTCCGGGTGCCCGCCAAGCCCATTGAGGTTGATGAGCTGGTTTTCAAGGATGCCCACGGCACGCATCACGGCTGCACGCTGGAGGATGCCAAGGGCTACATCCGGCAGGCTAAGTGCTCCATCACCCGCAAGCGCTGGGATGGCTACCACACCAATTACTACTCTTTTGAGGGTGCCGCCTATATGGATGACGAAAGTGGGAAAATCAACACCGCTTTTTCCAAAAGCGACTTTGACCCCAAGACAAAGGAAATCATGGAGGTGTTTGAGTGAAAACAGTGTATTGCCCAGTAAAGGCCGCCCAGGTCAACGGCACAGACTGCATGGTCATCTGCGATGTCGCAGACCGCCTGCTCAACCCCTCTGTGCTGCCCGGCGGCATCGACTGGAGCGAGGAACAGCGTGAGCGATGCCTCAAGTGCCCCTACCACGCTGATCTGGAGAGCTCCGAGGAATAACCCCTTTTGATGTTAAAAGCATCGTGCTGAAAATGCACGGTGCTTTTTTCATACCCAAATACCGCTGGCCCGGCGGACTACAAGATGGGCACTGCAACACCGGGACTGGCCGGATAAAAAGGACAGCAGACATGCAAGGAGGTAACAATCATGTTGGAATGGCTGAAAACCGTATTGGGGGATGCGTACACCCCCGAAATTGACACGGCAGTTTCTCAGGAGATCGGCAAGGGCTTTGTGGCCCGCACCGACTTCAACACAAAGACTGCCAAGGTCACAGAGCTGGAAACCGAGGTCAAGCAGCTCCGTGAGGGTATCAAGACCCGTGACACTCAGCTCTCCGAGCTGAAAAAGTCTGCCGGTGACAATGCCGAACTGCAAAAGCAGATCGACACGCTCACCCAGCAGAACAAGGACCAGAAAGCCGCCTATGATAAGGAGCTGGCCACGGTCAAGCTGACTGCTGCGGTGGATGCGGAGCTCACCGCTGCCGGGTCCAAGAACAACATCGCCGTCCGTGCGATGCTGGCGGACTTCCTCAAGGATGCCAAGGTGGTGGATGGCAAGGTCACCTCTAAGGAGAATGGCGAAACCGTCACCCTGGGGGCCAAGGTCGAGGCGATGAAAAAGGACGCTGCTACTGACTTTATGTTTGGAGATGCGCCCAAGTATAGCGGCTGGAAACCCGGCGAGAACGGGGACGGGGGCAAGCCCGGCAGCACCAAAAAGCTGTCTGAGATGTCCTACTCCGAGCTGACCGAGTACATGGCCAAAAACCCTGACGCAAAGCTGGAATAACCCCAACAACACAATCATTTCAAGAAAGGAAGTATTGAATTATGCCTAACGCTAAGTTTGACGCAAAATCTTTCAACCCTGAGGCTTTCAAGTACATCATGGACCGCATCCCCCGCACCCGCCTCAACGAAATCCGCAAGTCCAAGGTCCTGGTGGGCAACCCGGACATCCGTGCGGTGCTGGGCACCCAGAACGGCACCGGCTATGCCCGTGTGGCCGTGCGTGGCCTGCTGGACGGTGAGGCCGTGAACTATGACGGCCAGACTGACATCACCGCCACCTCCACCAAGACCTTTGAGCAGGGTGTGGTGGTCATTGGCCGTGCCAAGGCGTGGGTGGAAAAGGACTTCTCCTTTGACATCACCGGCGGCGTGGACTTTATGAACAATGTGGCCCAGCAGGTGGCGGACTACTGGCAGGACATTGACCAGGACACCATCCTGGCGGTCCTCAAGGGCGTTTTCTCCATGACCGGCGGCAAGAGCGGTGAGTTTGTCACCAAGCACACCTACTCTGTCAACGGCAACCTGGAGGCATCCACCCTCAACAGCGCCACTGCCCAGGCCTGCGGTGACCACAAGAAAAAGTTTGCCATGATTTTCATGCACTCTGTTCCGGCCACCAACCTGGAAAACCTCAACCTGCTCACCGCTCTCAAGTACACCGACAAGGACGGTGTGACCCGTGATCTGACCCTCTACACCTGGAACGGCAAGCTGGTCATTGTGGATGACGGGATGCCTGTTGAGGCTGTTGCCGCCACCTATAAGCTGACCTCTGACACCGCCCTGGTGACCGGCAAGACCTACTACACCAAGAGTGGCACCAAGTACAACGCTGTGGCCTCCCCCAGCGTGGACAACATTGCCACCTATTATGAGGTGGATGTCCCTGCCGGTGAGGAATACACCAGCTATGTCCTGGGTGAGGGCTCCATCAACTTTGAGGACCTGGGTGCTAAGGTGCCCTATGAGATGTCCCGTGACCCCGCCAAGAACGGCGGCCAGGACACCCTCTACACCCGCCAGCGCAAGGTGTTTGCCCCCAAGGGCATCTCCTACGAAAAGACCAGCCAGACCACCCTCTCTCCCACGGATGCGGAGCTGTCCGATGGTGCCAACTGGGCTCTGGTCCACTCTGGTGAGGCCACTGAGAGCCAGCGCTCCTACATCAACCACAAGGTTATCCCCATCGCCCGCATCAAGTCCAGAGGCTAAACCATGACCGTGTATGAGGCCGTGGTGTCCCGGCTGGCCATGCTGGGCTACACCGTCACGGACAATGACGAAACCGGCCTCAATTTCCTCATAGACAAGTGTGAAAAGGACATCCTGGCAGACATCAATCAAAGGGTGCTGCCGGATGGCCTTTTCTATGTCCATGTGGATATGGTGGCCGGGCAATTCCTCTATGATAAGAAAGCCGCCGGTGGTCTGGACGGGCTGGAGGGCTTTGACTTCTCCGCCCCGGCCAAGAGCATCACGGAGGGTGATGTGGCCATCACCTTTGCTGGAGCCAGTGATGGAGCCAGCAGCGCTGAGGCCCGCTTTGATGCCCTGCTTGCAGGGCTCATGCGCCCGCCTGAGAGTACGCTGGCGGCTTTTCGGAGGATGAGATGGTAGTGGGGAGCCCCGCCCACAAAAAGGCCGTGCAGAGCCTCTGGGTGGGCAAAGCGACCATCACCGTGCTGGACGGGGTGCTCAATCCCGCCAATGGCCGCACGGAGCCCCAGGAGCGCATCCTGGCGGCAGACATCCGCTGCCGCATTTCCCACAAGTCTGTGGTGAGTACAGAGCCCAACGAGGAGGCCGCCCAGGTGGCCCAAAGCGTGGTGCTCTACATTGACCCCTCCGTGGACATCCCGGAGGGGTCTAAAATCACAGTGACCCAGAACGGCATGACCCGTGACTATGAACGGAGCGGCAAGAGCGCAGTGTATAGCTGCCACCAAGAGGTGCCGCTGGAGCTTTTCAAGGAGTGGGCCTGATGAACTGGGGAAACTGCGATTATAAGCAGCTCCAGCGCCTCCGTGACAGTCTGGCCACGCTCCAGAGCATGGACATGGACCGTTTCTGCACGGAGGTGTCAAAGGAGTTGGCCGCCCGCCTGCTGGCGCTGGTCATCCCCCGCACACCTGTGGGGCAGTACCCAAAATCCAGTGGCAAAAAGGGCGGCACCCTGCGCCGGGGCTGGACATCCAAAACCCAAGCGGATGCTGCCAGCAGAGGCGGCAGCAATGATGCGAAAGCCTACGCTGAGGCATTGCCCGTCAGAAAGTCCGGCAACGCCTACACCATTGAGGTCATCAACCCTGTGGAATATGCCAGCTATGTTGAGTTTGGCCACCGAACACGGGGCGGTGACGGCTGGGTGCCGGGCCAGTATTTCCTCACCCTGTCCGAGCAGGACCTTGAGAGGCTTGCGCCGGGCGTGATCGAGAGAAAACTGGAGGCCCTGCTGCGGGAGGTATTCAATGGCTGAAATCAATTTCAACAGCATCTATGACGGCGTGAGCCTTGCGCTCCATGCCGCTTTTCCTGCCGCCCAGGTGCATGGCGGGAATGTCAAGCAAGGGCTCAAGCCCGGAGATTTTAATGTCATCACGCCTGGTGCCGGTCACGCCAAAGAGGTGGGCCAGAGGTACAAGCGGACACCCACTGTGGATGTGATTTACTACCCCAAGGCCGGGGATGCGGAGTGCTATGGCATGGCACACCGGCTGTCCTTTGTCCTGGGGAGCATCACAACCCCGGAGGGGGACATCATCCACGCCACCGGCTGTGAGTGGACACTGGCGGAGGATGTCCTGCATGTACTTTTGAGCTATGACCACTTCGTCCGTGTCCCGCTGGAGCAGGAGAACATGGAAACTCTCAAAATCAATGAGGAGGGATAAGCCAATGGCAAAAACCCAGACCACGGAGGCCAATGCCGCCGCCTTTACCAAGGCGCAGTTGGTGGCCTCTCAGAGATATGTCCACCGGCGGGACCTGATCGGCGCACTGCTGGAGGATGGCAAGACCTACACCTTGAATGAGGTGGATGCGCTGATTGAAAAGTTTATGAAAGGCAAGGTGAGATAAATGGCTCTTGGCGGAGGTAACTGGCTGACCCAGAACAAGGTCCTGCCCGGCAGCTACATCAATTTCTCCAGCGTGGCAAAGGCATCCGCCACTCTGTCTGACAGAGGCTATGCGGCAGCGCCCTTTGTTCTGAGCTGGGGCCCGGAGGGTGAGGTTTTCCCCGTCACCTCTGGTGAGTTTCAGAAAAACAGCAAGGCCATCTTCGGCTATGGGTATGACCACCCCAAGCTGCTGGCCCTGCGTGAGATTTTCCAGCACGCCACCACCGTCTACTGCTGGCGGCTGGGCAACGGCGAAAAGGCGAGCTGCACCTATGCGGATGCCAAGTACCCCGGTGTGCGTGGCAATGACCTCTCTATTGTCATCGCCTCCAATGTCGATGACACCAGCGCATGGGATGTGAGCACCTACCTGGACGGCCAGTGTGTTGACACCCAGACGGTCAAGGCGGCCACTGATCTGGTGGCCAATGACTATGTGGTTTTCAAGACCAGCGCCACGCTGGCGGCCACTGCGGGCACCAAGCTGACCGGCGGCGCTGATGATGCGGCAGTCACCGGAGAGGACCACCAGGCTTTCCTGGATAAGCTGGAGGCCTATGCTTTTAACACCCTGTGCTGCCCGGCCACGGAGAGCACCGTGGTCAATCTGTATGTCAAGTACACCCAGCGCATGAGGGATGAGGTGGGTGCCAAATTCCAGCTTGTGGCCTGGAAACCCAGCGCTGACTATGAGGGCGTGATTGGCGTGTGGAACACCGCCACCCACGCCACCATTGCCAATGTGGACACCCAGGCGGTGGTCTACTGGACTACCGGCGCACATGCTGGCGTGGCCGTCAACAAGTCCCTCACCAATGCCAAGTATGACGGTGAGCTCATTCTGGACACCGAATACACCCAGGCAGCGCTTGAGGCGGCTCTCAAGGCGGGCAAGTTTATGTTCCACAATGTCAACGGGGTCACCCGTGTGCTGGAGGACATCAACACCCTGCTGACCCTCTCCGACACCAAGGGAGAGGTTTTCCAGTCCAACCAGACCATCCGTGTGTGTGACCAGATCGCCAATGACACGGCGGTGCTGTTCAACACCCGCTATGTGGGCACCGTGCCCAATGATGCCTCTGGCCGTGCCTCCCTGTGGGGCGATGTGGTCAAGCTCATCCAGGAGCTTGAGAAAATCCGTGCTGTTGAGAACTTTGACCCCGACACGGTGACCTGTGAGCAGGGTGACAAGAAAAAGGCAGTGCTGCTGACCATCAACGGCCTCAACATCATCAACGCCATGGCCCAGCTCTACATGAGCGTTATCATTCAGTAAAGGAGGATTGTGACACATGGCTGACAAAATCTCTATGAACACCCAGGATGCCGTGAGCGCCAACTTTGCTGAGTGCTTTGTGACGCTGAACGGCACCCGCTACTCCATGCTGATGGCCAAGGAGTTTGAGGGCAAGGCCTCCATCAACACCAAGGAAGTCTACCGTCTGGGCAATCCCGTGATCGGCCACAAGGCCCAAACCATTGCCCTGGCTTTCTCCATGACGGTCTATAAGTGCACGGAAATCTTTGACCAGGTGGTTGAGGACTTCATCAAGACGGGTGTGATGCCTACCTTTGACATCCAGACCTCCAACGATGACCCCGCCACCTCCGTTGGCCGGAGCACCAAGATTTACAACAACTGCGTGCTGGATGGTGATGTGCTGCTGTCCATGTTCAACGCAGAGGGTGACTTTGTGGAGCAGACCCTTGAGGGCTACTGCGACAGCTTCACCCGCCCCGAAAAGCACACCAACCCGTCCTATATGTAAGGGCGGCCAACTAAAGGAGGAAATCATCCATGAGTAACCTGTCCGCATTTATGCACGCCAATGTTGAGCAGATCGAAAACTACAAGTTTGCCGCCTCCCCCCGTTTCAAGGGGGAGGATGGCAAGCCCATGTTGTGGGAAATCTGCTGCATCTCCGCTGATGAATACGCCCGCATCCGCAACTCCTGCGTCCGGCAGGTGCCGGTGCCCGGCAAAAAGGGCCAGTACACCCAGCAGCTTGATAGCTACGCTTTCCAGGCCAAGGTGTGCGCCCGCTGCACGGTGTTCCCGGACCTGAGCAACGCAGAGCTCCAGAATGACTGGGGTGTTGCCAAGCCGGAGGAGCTGCTGGGCAAGCTGCTCATCGGCGGTGAGTTTGATGACTATGTGACGGAAGTTTTCCAGCTCAACGGTTTCAAGACTGAGAATGAGCTGGTTGATGAGGCAAAAAACTAATAGAGGACGGTGACCCAGAGGCCAGCTATGCACACTTCTGTCTGCAAAAGTTTGGCTGGGAGCCGTCCAAGTTTTTGAGCCTGCCCGTCAAGGAGCGTGCTTTTGTCATCGCCTCTATTGATGCCCGCTGTGCGGCGGAGCGGAAAAAAGAGGCGGAACTCAAGAACAAAGCACGCTCCTTGATGAGCGATACAGGGCGGGAGCTTTTCCCAAGGTGGTGAAACTATGGCAACTATCAGATCGCAAATGGTCCTCAATGACGGGATGAGCGCCGTGCTCAAGAGGATAACCTCCGCACTTGACACTACGCTCAACGCCTTTGAGCAGGTCCAGCGTGCCTCTGGCAGAGCTGTTGATGCCGCCCAGATTGCACAAGCACGCTCCCAGCTTGTGGGAGCAAATGCCGAAATCCAGGAGATGGCGGACGGCTACCGCAGAGCCGCAGAGCAGGAGGAAAACCTCAACCGAGGCCTCCGCACCGGCGGCTCCCTGGCAGATGGTATGCTGGGCAAGGTCAAGACCCTGGTGGCCACACTGGCCGCCGGTGCCGGGCTCAATAAGCTCATCGGCCTCTCTGACCAGATGACCAGCACCACCGCCCGCCTGTCTTTCCTTGTGGATGACGGCGGCAGCGTGGATGAGCTGGAGGCCAAAATCATGGCCTCTGCCCAGCGCTCCAGAGCTGCCTACCTTGACACGGCATCTGCTATTGCCAGCATGGGCGCAAACGCTGGAGCCGCTTTCAGCTCCAATGATGAGCTCATTGCTTTTATGGAGCAGGTCAACCGCCAGTTTACCATTGGCGGCGCATCCGCCCAAGGGCAGGCGGCGGCCATGCTCCAGCTCACCCAGGCAATGGCGGCAGGCGCTCTGAGAGGTGAGGAGCTAAACTCCATCCTTGAAAATGCGCCCGGCATCGCCAGAGCCATTGAGCAGTACATGGGCATTGCAGAGGGCTCCATCAAGCAATATGCCCAGGAGGGCCAGGTCACCGCCGAGGTGGTCAAAAACGCCCTTTTCTCTGTGGCAGATGAAACCAACGCCAAGTTTGAGAGTATGCCCATGACCTGGGCGCAAATCTGGACCAACATGCAAAACCGGGCGCTCCAGACATTGGACCCCGTTCTCAACAAGCTCAACAAGCTGGCCAACAGTGAGCAATTCAGCACGGTGGTGGACGGAGCCTTGAACGCCTTGGCCACCATCACGGCCCTTGCCTCCGGCATCCTTGATGTGTTCGTCAACATCGGCTCCGCCGTGGTTGATAACTGGTCTGTGATTGAGCCTATTGCCTGGGGCCTTGTGGCTGCACTTGTGGCCTACAACGCTGTGGCGCTCATCACTCAGGCCATCAATGGCGCTGTGGCGCTCTCTGCTGGCGTGAAAGCGGCGGCAGAGATGATGAGCACCGGGGCAACCTTTGCCGCTACGGCGGCACAGTACGGCCTCAATGCGGCCCTGCTGGCCTGCCCCATCACCTGGATAGTGGTGGGGGTCATCGCCCTTGTGGCGGGCATCATCGCCCTGTGCAACTGGATTGCTAAGACCACCGGCGTGGCGGCCACGGGCTTTGGAGTTATCACCGGCGGCATCAATGTGGCCATTCAAGCCGTGTGGAACGCCATGCTTGTGGTGGCCAATGTGGCCATTGGCATCTGGAACGCTCTGGGTGCCTGCTGCTCCAACATCGGCACCGCTTTCCACAATGTCATCTCCAATGTGCAAGGCTGGTTTTACGGCCTGCTGTCTACCGCCCTCACCGTTGTAGAGGGCATCTGTGCGGCTTTGAACAAGCTGCCCTTTGTCGAGTTTGACTACTCCGGCATTTCCGCAAAGGCGGATGAATACGCCGCAAAATCGGCGGAGGCCTATGGCAGTGTTGAGGAGTACCAGAACATTGGGGACGCTTTCACCAAAGGCTACAACACCTTTGACACATTCACGGATGGCTGGGCCTCTGATGCTTTCAAGGCCGGTGCATCGTGGGGTGACGGTGTGGCTGATAAGGTGAGCAGTTTCTTTGACTTCGGCGGAGGCGGCACCGGCGGCACGGACCTTGGCAGCGGTTTTGACCTGAGCAGCATTGCTGACAACACCGGGCTGACCGCCGACAATACCGGCAAGACCGCTGATGCTCTGGCCGTGACAGAGGAACAGCTTGAATACCTGCGGGACATCGCAGAAAGGGATGCAATCAACCGTTTCACCACCGCAGAGGTCAAGATTGACATGACCGGCATGACCAACAGAATTGACGGCAGTGCTGATCTGGACGGCGTTATCAGCCAGCTCACCGAGGGCTTTACTGAGGCGCTGGTCACCGCTGCTGAGGGGGTGCACGCATGAGTTATTCCTGTTACCTGGGTGGCGTGGAGTGGCCCACTCCCGCCAAGCTGACCGTAAAAATCAAGGGCAAAAATAAGACGCTCACGCTGCTCAATGAGGGTGAAATCAA
>OGNU01000339.1_pt1 | contig 21489 bp, 22 predicted proteins | sample 1573581 | NCBI WGS metagenome assembly OGNU01 (sample SAMEA2581992, study PRJEB24529) | metagenome | biome: Human gut stool | place: China | collected 2011 | reverse complement strand
ATCGCCACATGAAAACGCTCCTCCAGCGGGCAGGGCTGCCCAGCATTCGCTTCCACGATCTGCGTCACACCTTCGCCACCCACGCCCTCACCAGCGGCGTGGACGCCAAGACCCTGTCCGGCATCCTGGGCCACACCAACGCCAGCTTCACCCTGGACACCTACACCCATGTGACGCCGGACATGCAGCAGGAGGCCAGCCACATCGTGGGCGGCTTTCTGGAAAATCTCCTGGGGAAAGACCTGAAACCGTGGCAGAGAAACAGGCCGGAAGGAGGTGCCCGCCATGGCTAAGCGCCGGAAAAAGGGCGAAGGCTCCGTCCGCCAGCGGAAAGACGGCCGCTGGGAGGGCCGGGTGGTCATCGGCTACGATGAAAAGAACCTTCCCAAGACCAAGAATGTCTTGGCCAAGACAAAGAGCGAATGCGTAGAGAAGCTGAAGCAGTTGCAGGAGCAGTACGCTCCACCCAAGTCAGACAAGATTAAGCTCGAAATGCCCTTCGGAGAGTGGATGGACTTCTGGTATCAAACTTACATCAAGTCCGGTCTCCGCCCCGCCACGCAGAACACTTATGAGAGCACCATCTATCAGCATATCATCCCGCAGCTGGGCAAGATTCCGCTGTGTCAGTTAACCCAGAAGGACCTCCAGCAATTCTACGCTCACCTGAAAAAGGAGGGACGGCTCGTCCGCACAGAACAATTTGGGAAAGGCCTGTCCGATCGGATGGTGCGAATGTGTCACGCCAAATGTCGGGCAGCGCTGGATCAGGCGGTGCAAGAGAACCTGATCCGGACCAATCCTGCGGTAGGCTGTAAGCTACCGCCCAAGCGGAGCCCGGAGATGCAGGTGCTGTCACGCCAGGAACTCCAGCGATTTCTCATTCAGGCCAAGGCGGATGGCTACTTTGAACTGTTCCTGCTGGACTTATCCACTGGTCTTCGCCGAGGAGAACTGCTGGCCCTCCAGTGGTCCGATCTGGATCTGGAAACTGGAACGCTGTCCGTGACCAAACAGGTCTATGAGGTAAATGGAAAGATGCAGTTGAGTGCCCCAAAGACAAAAGCCTCTATCCGCAAATTAGTGCTGCCGCCTGCTGTGGTGGAGGTGTTCCGGGAATACCGAAAGACAGCAAAATCCAGGTGGTTGTTCCCCTCTCCGAAAAATTTGGATATGCCGCTCACACCCGGCTCCATGCTCCGGCGGCTCCATATCATTCTGGAGCGGGCCGGGTGCAAGCAAATCAGATTTCACGATCTGCGCCACCCGTATGTCAAGCACACGACAAAAATTTTTAGCTTGCGCTTGATGGATTTTCAAGCGCAGGCTTATCCTGATGCTCGGCGAAAAACTCGCGGAGCTTGTCAGCTTCATCGGGGAGGACAAAGCCGAAGCCCTGTCCGTCCACTCTGCAATAGAAAGCGATTTTCATGTCTGCCACCTCAAGCGAAAATGTCTTGGATTTTATATGCGATCTCAATGCGCTTGTCAGGGTACACCAGTACCCGGTCGATCAGCATCTCGGCCAGCTCGGTGGTCAGTGTGTCCGCATCGAAAATCGCCTTGGACGCTTCCTTGCGGCTGTCCTGCCGTGCCTGTTCGTCCTGCTTCTGCTTCGCCTGTGCCAATACTGCGGCATAGGCGTTTTTTGTTTTCAGCAGCAGCTCGTTACACGCGGCCTTTTCTGCCTTGTAGGTGCTCAGGTCGATCTCGCCCATAAGATAGCGTTCGTAAAGTGTGCGCTTGCCGTCTTGAAGCGCCTCGATCTGCTGCTCATATTCGGCGCGTTCCGGTACGGAAGCACCTATCCGAAGCGTACCGTCAGGGGCAAGCGGCGCGGTGGCTTCCATCTGCTTTTTCAGCGTCAGGAATACCGCCTGCTCCAGCTCTGCAGCGTTCAGACGCATCTTGTGGCAGCGGCTTTCTACGTCCGCCTCGGAATGGCGGCAGTAATAATACGAGGTTTTCTGCATGGTGCGGGACAGTGCATGACCGCAGCAGCCACAGAAGGCTTTGCCTTTCAGCGGGTAGTCCCATTTTTTCTTGTTTGGCTGGGAAAAGCGGAGCTGGCTGGCCTGCACGGTATCAAACACGGCTTTCTCAACGATGGCCGGGTGATGGTCGGGAATGATGTACCATGATTCTCTGTCCTTCAGGCGGCTTCTGGTGCCGCCTACTTCGAGAACTGCCCGCTTGCCAATCACATACACGCCGGTGTAGCGTTCGTCCTCCAAAATGCGGAGAATGGTGGACGCACTCCAAATCCCGTGACAGCGGGAAATATCGTGGGTATGATTGCCGTGCGCCGCTTTGTACTGGCCGGGGGTGGGGATGTTTCTGCGGAACAGCTCTCGCGTGATGGCGGTGGCGTTGATGCCCTCGGCGGCAAGCTGGAAGATGAGTTGCACAACGGCAGCGGCCTCCGGGTCAGGCTCCATTCTGCCACCGGCGCTTTTGCGGTAGCCGTAGGGACAGATTTTGCTCTGGTACTCGCCGCGCTGCATCTTGGCGTACTTGGCGCTTTTGGTCTTGATGGACATATCGCGGCTGTAATACTCGCTGATGAGATACTTGAATGCTACGTCCATGCCGCCGGTGTCACCCTTGAATTTGCTGCTGTCAAAATCGTCGCTGATGGAAATAAAGCGGGTGTGGAACAGCGGGAACACACGCTCGATGAAATAGCCGGTTTCAATGCTGTTTCGCCCGAAGCGGGAAAAATCCTTGACGATGATGCAGTCGATTTGATTGGCCCGCACCAGCTCAATGAGCTTCTGTACCTGCGGACGCTCAAAATTTGTGCCGCTGTACCCGTTGTCGATGAACTCCATGATCTCCGCGTTCAGAGCTTCGGGCATGGATGCAGCATGTTCATGGAGAACAAGGCTCTGATTCTCAATGCTCAGGCTGTCGTACTTGTAGTCCTCGATGGAGAGGCGGATGTAGAGGGCAATCACATATTTCTGCATTGTTCCAGCACCTCCGCATAGGTTTCAAACTCGCTCTGGAAGCGGTAGCGCACCGTGATCTGCTTATTGTGGGATACCTCAATGCGGTCGATCAGCCGCTCAATGAGCGCACCGGTCAGCGCACGGTCGGTCTTGATCTGTGCAGCATCCTGTTTCAGCGCCCGGTGCTGCATGGTTTGGGCATCCATTGTCCGCAGACCGTCCTCCAACTGTTCCATTTCCACGGCAAGATCGGCAATGCGGCTTTCGTACTTTTCCTTGTAGTCGAAGTATTCCTCCTTGGTAAGAACACCTTGGACGAGGTTTTCATATAAACTCCGCACGATACCGCGAAGCCGCTGGATTTCCTGTTTGCGGCTGGTGATCTTCTCCCGCAGCTCGGCGCGGTCATCGACCTGTCGGGGCAGCTCTGCAAGGGAGAGGGTATATTGTCCCAGCGCCGTATCAAGCGCATCCTGAAGCATATCTGCCAGCATATCCAGCAGCATATCCTCGCGGATGGTCACGCCGGGGCAGGCATCCTTGCTGATTCGGCTCCTGCTCAGACAATGGTACAAGTACACATCATCGGACTTCTTGCGGATGTTTCTCTGCCGGTGCAGGCTGCCACCGCAATGGGCGCAGAACACCTTGCCTTTGAATAAATTCGGCGTGTAGACTTTGACCTCCCGTGCCTTGGCGCGGCTGGCGGTCTGATTGAGAATTTCCTGCACCGCCGCGAACTGTTCCCGGCTGATGATGGCCTCGTGGGTGTCCCGTACCACCGTCCATTCCTCGGCGTCGGCCTTGACCTGCCGGTGATCCACGGTTTTGGTCTGCCCCTGAACAAGATCGCCGGTGTAGACCTCGGAGCGAAGAATGACGCCGACTGTTCGGGTCTGCCACTTGCCGCTGCCGAGCAAATTCTCGTGGGTGATCTTGCCCTGCATCTTCTTGTAGTGGCTGGGGGTAAGAACGCCTGCTTCGTTCAGCCGCACGGCAATGGTATTCAGGCCAGCGCCCTCGGAAGCCCAGCGGAACATCCGCTGCACGACAACGGCGGCAACAGGGTCGATGATAAGCTGGTGGCAATCGTCCTCCGCTTTCAGATAGCCGTAGGGAGTTCGCGCACCGATGAACTTGCCGTCCTTCATGGCCTGCCGCTGCTGCGCCTTGATCTTGCGCCCGATGTCCAAAGCGTAGGCTTCGTTTATCATGTTCCGCAGCGGAATGATGATACCGGAATGGGCATCCTCCGGGGCGGCGGTGTCGAAGTTTTCATTGACCGCAATAAAGCGGATATTACGGATGCGGAAATACTGTTCGATGTAGTAGCCGGTGTCGATGGTGTTCCGCCCCAAACGGGAGAGGTCTTTCACAATGACGCAGTTGACGTGACCGGCCTCAATATCCGAGAGCATCTGCTGAAAGCCCGGACGGTGGAAGTTTGTCCCGGTCGCACCGTTGTCGATGTAGGTATCGTACACGCTGATCTCCGGGTACTGCTCCAGATAGCGGGCAATAATCATCTGCTGGGTTTCAATGGATACGCTGTGCGTGTGGGTATCCTCCACCGAAAGGCGGACGTAGATCGCGGCGCGGCAAGCGGCGTCGGCCTCCTGCACGGCTACCGCAGCCGTTTCTTTTCTGCTCTTTCTTGCCATGCTCAACCCACCTTTCTCTGTTCGTAATCTTTCTGCTGCGCAGCCAGCGCCAAAAGCTGCAACGCCTTTTTGTATTCGTCCTCATGGGTAAAGGTAATATCCAGCTCCTTTTTCCCACGGACGCGGATGCTCTGCACCATGTGAATGAGCGCCTTGCGGTCTAAGGTTTCCAGCGTGGAGAACTGCGTAAACTGCGAAATCCAACGGTTGCGCTCACTTCGATTTTCCAGCACCTCCGTGAGCTTTTCCTTGAGAACGCGGACGCTTTCTCGGATGTCCTCGGCCTGCTTGGTGTACTTGGCCTTGTAGGAGGCGTATTCCTCCTTGGTGAGCATACCTCCCACAAGGCTCTCATAAAGCCTTGCCTTGAACTCCAGCACCTGCTCCAACCGGCGCTCGTTGTCGGTAATGTGGTCGCTGTATTCCTTGGCAAGCGCCTGATTGATGCTGGACTGGTCAATGTCCGAAAGCAGCGCCTCCAGCGAAGCGATGTTGCCGATATAGGCTTTCAGGCTGTCCCGCACACAGTCGATCAGGCTGCTTTCTTTCAGCATGACCGGATGGGCGCAGCCCTTTTTCTTGCCGGTTGGACAATAATAGTAGTGGTACTCCTTGCCGTTCGCACGGTTGGTCTTGCGGGTCATGCGGCTTCCGCAGCACCCGCAGATCAGAATACCGGAGAACAGGTACACCGTATCTTCATTGGGAGAAGTCCGGGTATCCAGTCCCTTAATGCGCTGCACCAGCTCAAAATCCTGACGGGCGATCAGCGCTTCGTGGGCATCCGGGACGCGCACCCACTCGGAGGCGGGGCGCTGCTCCATCTGCTTGATCTTGTAATGCGGCGTCCCCTGTTTGCCCTGCACCAGCGTTCCGGTGTAGGTTTCGTCCTGCAAGATGCGGATAATGGTGGTAGCCGACCATTTGCAGTCGGCCTTGTCTGCGTATCCCTTTTTCGCGTAGGGCAGGCCGTTGTTCTTCTTGTATGCCAGCGGAGAGAGAATGCCAAGCCGGTTCAGCTCCGATGCGATCTTGGAGGCGCTTGCGCCCTCCAGCCGCATACGGAAGATGTCGCAGACAACGCGGGAGGCGTAGGGGTCAGGGACGAGCAAATTCTTGTTGTCCTCGGCTTTCATGTAGCCGTACACCGGGAACGCGCCGACGAAATCACCGTTGCGCCGCTTCACGTCCAGAGAGGAACGGGTCTTGATGGAAATGTCCCGGCAGTAGGCTTCGTTCATAATGTTCTTGACCGATACGGTCAGATCATCGCCGCTGTCGTGGGCGGTGTCGATGCTGTCGGTGATAGCGATGAAACGCACCCCGTAGGCCGGGAATACCCGGCGCAGATACCGGCCGGTTTCAATGTACTCACGTCCCAGCCGGGAGAGGTCTTTTACAATGACGCAGTTGATGTTGCCGTCGGTGACATCCTGCATCATTTCCTTGAATGCGGGACGGTCAAAGATGATGCCGCTGTATCCATCGTCGATCTTTTCGGAAACAACCTCAATATCCGGGTTGCGCTCTACAAAGTTTTCAATGAGCTTGCGCTGATTGGAAACGCTGTCGCTTTCGCTGGAATGATCGTCGGTATAGGACAGGCGGATGTAAGCGGTAGCTTTGTATTTAGGCATGAAAAAGCACTCCTTTCTCCCGGACTGCTCCCGCATGAAAAGAGTGGTTATCTGGCTATTAGGTTTTCATCCTTTTCCACACCGATCATAGCACTCCCTGCGGAAAAAAGCGAGGATGTCGCTCAGCGCAAAATGCCTTGCAGACATTCCTCTAACGTAACACCGTTCCCGGCAAAGCAGGCGTTTACCACGAAATCGCCGCAGCGGAAGCGGTAGGGGTTTTTGATCTGGCGGATAAAGGCGGCAATGCGTTCTTCCTTGGGAAGATTTTTGTCAACAGATACTTCCCGGATGTCCACCAGCTCATCCGTGGGGACGTGGGATTCGTTCGGTGTCGGCTGCATCATGGCAATCTCCTTTCTCAGTTTGGTGGGTTTTCTCAAGGTCACATGAATGCACTGACAGGGAACCGTCAGTGCATGGTATCTGACTTTGAGAGGCGGCTGCGCGGGCAGAATTGAAGCCACATAACATAATGGCGAATACCGGCGCAGCCGCTCTGCTTGTCCATTTGAGAAGAACTATCTTATTTGCCACGCGCCCCGGATAGTGGGCATGATGCAGGCCGCCCTTGGCAGGGCTGTCATAACTCCACGATACCGCTGCCTCAAAGGGCTGGCGCATACCGCAGGGTTCCCCCTCAAGTCTGTGGGAGGGCGTGAGCAAGTTTCATTATCCACCGCGCTGTCATCGCGCCCGATTTGCCGAATCGGGTCTAAGGCTGCGTAGATCGCTCGGATGGCTTGTCCGGAAGTATTCCGAACAAGCCACCGTCTTGGCGGCGCGCCTTATGCCGCTATCACGCGGGTTTTGTGCCTGCATCATGGTCTATTCAGTTTTCAACGTTCAACGAAAGGCTTCGTGGAGAATGTCCCTTCACCTATCGCCGATTTTGGGCCACTTTTGCAAGGTGTTTTTGAAAAACCTCAGAAATATTTTTTGATTTTTCTGATTGCTGCTGTAATGTTGAGAGAAATAGCCTGATGCGACACGCCTTCGACTTTTCCAATCTCGTCAATCGTCATTCCATCCACGAAATACATCCACATCCTGCGGAACTGAGTGTCCGTCAGGTGCTTCCTGATTTGCGTAACCTTTTGGGTGCTACGGCGGATTTCCGCCACCCGGTCATGCGCCTGCTCCATGCAGACATCCGCAGCGGGAATAGATGCTGCTTCCTCGGAAAGCTCATCCAGTGCAAGGGTATGATTAGCGTAGACATGATCCTCTTTCTCGGAAGCATGATAGTCTGCATCCGACAGGGACTTCCATTTCAGAAATTCTTCCTCGCTGGCAAAGTCCTCGCGGGTCAGGCGGATGATGGCTTCGTTGGCATCCATGTAAACGATAGCGTTGGGGTCTTTCTTGTTCAGCGCATAGCTGCTCTTTCTGTTAAACATAATATGTCCTCCGTTTCGGTGTTGGGTGGGTGGTGAACTAGACCAACACCGGCGGAGAACGACAGCCGACAGGAAAACGTAAAAAGGCGCTCGAACAGGCATGATGACCTGAACGAGCGCCTTGCGTGCGAGTGAAAACATGAGTAACGAATACTGTACCGGGAGGGGCTAAATCACAGATGAACCAAACCGCATAAAAAGAGAGCTGCAACTCGCTTTCGTGAGTGCAGCTCGTCTGGGGGATAGCCGCGTGCTTTTTGAAGTGGACGGCTAATCGGTGCTTATGCTTTTTTACATGACCGCGAGCGGCCTTAGCAGTATCTCCTGTTCATCCGTGACATCATAAAATTACCTCCAACTCGCTGAATGTGATTTGCGGCTCATTCAATGTGAGCTTCATGTGTATTTAAGTGAATTGAGGCTCACTCTACAATGTAGTAGAGGTGATTTACAATGAACTTTCTTGACCTGTTCGCCCAAAAGCTTCGCGAAAAGCGGGAGCAGAAAAAGATCACGCAGCGCGAATTAGCGGAACGGCTTAATATGTGTACCCGAACTGTCATTGAGATTGAAAAGTGCAAGAGCAATCCGAAATTTGAAACGGTTGCGCTGATCTCAGAAGAAATGGACATCAGTCTGGATGGAATCGTGTTCCACGATAGAGCGCCGCAGACCGTTGCCAAGTGCGTTCTTGATTACTTTGCAGGAAAGGGTGAAGAAGAGTCGCAACGGTACATAGACCTGTGCATGAGCGCAGATAAGCTGAAGTGATGCACCGTGATTTCAGTTGGAGCTACGAACGGGAGATAGAAACCGGCAAGCAATGCAAAGCGGTACCCACTTTGCGAAAACAGGCGGATTCCGTTCACACGGAATCCGCCTGTTTCATGCTTGTTGGGGCGCTGCCCCAATCCCCGCAGAACACAAAATTGTGTTCTGAAACGACGGATAAATCCATCGGCTACGCGATTTTGTAAATCGCTATATATGAGACAGTTTCCATCCCACCGCCTGCTCACGCCCGCTGATAAAGCGGCGGTAGATGCCGTCCTGTTTCATCAGTTCATCGTGTGTGCCGCGCTGAACGATTCTTCCCTTGTCCACCACAAGGATCTGATCTGCGTGGCGGACGGTTTTCAAGCGATGGGCGATCATGATGACGGTTTTCTCCTGCGTCAGTTTTTGAATAGCCTCCATCAGCTCCTGCTCGTTCTCCGGGTCCACATTGGCTGTGGCTTCGTCCAGAATAACAATCGGGGCGTCCTTCATCATAGCGCGGGCGATGGAGAGCCGCTGGCGTTCGCCCCCGGAAAGGGAGCCGCCTGCTTCGCCGATCACCGTATCATACCCTTGCGGCAGTTTCATAATGAAGTCATGGCAGCGGGCTTTTTTCGCCGCTGCGATGACCTGCTCTATCGGCGCATCCGGCTGGCCGAAGCAGATGTTGTTGGCGATCGTGTCGTGGAATAGATACACATTCTGAAACACGAAGCTGAAATTCCGCATCAAGCTGTCCATGTCGTACTCGCGCACATCGTGGCCGCCCAGCGTGACCTGTCCGGCATCCACATCCCAGAAGCGGGAGAGCAAATGGCAGAGCGTGGTCTTGCCGCCGCCGGAAGGCCCGACGATGGCCGTTGTTGTCCGCTCCGGAATGTCCAGCGTGACTCCGTGGATGATCTGCTTTTCGCCATAGGAAAACGTAATGTGATCTGCATGAAGATCATGGTGCTCCGGCGTAAGTTCCGCGCCGGAAATATCCATGGCGGGCAGATCCAGAATGTCCGCTGCCTGATCCACGCAGGTATCCACCACCCGCAAAAGGCTGGACTGTGTGCCGGCTTGTTCCAGCCCTTCCGTGAGCAGGAAGGAGCAGATGCAGAGCATGACGCAGTTTAATAGTTCCATTCTGCCGCCGGTATAGAGAATAAGCGACAGCACCACGACACCCATATCAATGAGCTTGGCAACGACATTCTGTGTCAGCATCAGCGGCAGAAGCTTCAGCTCCATGTCTGTGTTGGCATTCACATTTTCCTCGATGGTGTCTTCCAGCCTGCGGTTGTACCGGCCGATCAGGGAGTAGGACTTCACTTCGGCAATTCCCTTGATAAACTCCAGCACCTGCTCCACCACTGCCGTGTCTCCGGCAAATTTGCGGCGGGTCGTTTGCTCGGATCTGATCTGCAATGCGTGATTCACGGCGTAGTAGACGGCAAGACCGGCAATAATGAACAGTCCGACACGCCAGTCGAACAGGAACACCGCCAGCGTCATCACTGCCGTGGAGAAGATGCCTTCCGTGACGAGCATGACCACGCGGGTGGACACGCCGGAGAGGTTATCCATGGTGTTGGTGGTGACGGAGGTGATAGCGCCGAGACTGTTCTCGTTGAAATAGCCCATGGGCAGATAGCGCAGATGCTCGGCAATCTGTACGCGCTTGTTTGCTGTGGTGGAATAGCCGCCGTCCGTCTGCAAGGCGGTGGCGCGGTATTTGAGGATCGATGAGCCGATGACGGATATCAGCATGACAGCCAACGAAAGCAAAATCGTTTTTGCGGTCACGCCTTCCACCAAAATTGCTTGCAGCATTACGCCGATGGCCGGAATTTTCAGCGCTGAAAACAGCGCCGCCAATACGCCAAGAACGATGGAGCGGTAAAACTCGCTGCGCTCCCGTTCATCACAGAAGCGGAAGAACTTTCTCAAAATCTCAAGCACGGTCCGCACCTCCTTCTGCGCTGTCACGGGATGCAATATGCGCGTTCCAAAGAGTTTCATATAACGGACAGGCTTGCAGCAATTCTGCCTGTGTCCCTGTAGCCTCAATGCAGCCGTCATTCACCACGACGATCTGGTCGGCATCCACGATGGTGGAAAGCCGGTGGGCAATGACAATCAGCGTCTTGCCTCGCACGAGTCGTGCCACGCTCTCCTGAATGATGGCTTCGTTCTCCGGGTCGGTGTAGGCGGTCGCTTCGTCCAGAATGACGATAGGTGCGTTTTTTAGCATGGCGCGGGCAATGGAGATTCGCTGCTTTTCGCCGCCGGAGAGGTGTCCGCCGCCGCTGCCGACCTGCGTGTTAAATCCGTTTTCCAAACTCATGATGAAATCATAGCAGCCGCAATCGCGTGCCGCCTGTTCCACCTCGGCGTCCGTCGCATCGGGTCTGCCCATGCGGATATTTTCTCGCACGGTGTTGTCAAACAGGAAGTTATCCTGCGACACATAAGCAACGAGCTTGTTGTAATGCTCTGCGGAAATGCTGCGGATGTCCGCGCCGCCCACGGTGATGCTGCCGCTGCCCACATCCCAGAAGGAGGCGATGAGCTTGGCAATGGTGGATTTGCCGCTGCCGGAGGGACCGACCAGCGCGTTGACCGTTCCTTCGGGGAAGACCAGGTCAATGCCGTGCAGCACCTCGGCGTCATTGTAGCCAAAGTGAACGTCACGCAGCTCCACGGTGCTGCCCTGCGGCGATTCTGTGTCCGTTTCGGGGCGAGACAGCTCCGGGGCGGTTAGAATGTCCGTCACCTGAGAGATGATCGTGCCAACCTTGGCCAGATCATCGGTGAACTTCATGCAGCCGATGATGGGCGTGATAAGCCCCATGGAGAGAATCACAATGAGAACGAATTTCTCCGGCGTCAGCGTCCCGTTTTTCAGCAGCAGCCCGCCGATGGGCAGCACGCTCAGGAGTGTCGCGGGCATGATGTTCATGGCAAAGGTGAAGTAGAAGTTGCTCTTGTTCATCCAATCGATGTAGCTTTGGGCACACTCTTTTGCAGCAATGACGAACTTTTCATAGCTGTTTTTTGCTTTTCCGAACGCCTTGATGACCTCGATGCCGCCGATGTATTCCACCGCTGTATCGTTCAGGGTGTTGGTGGCCGCAACGGTTCGGGCGTAATTCTTCTCGTATCCGGCCATCATCAGCATAAAGAACACCATACCGAGCGGAAAAGTAATGAGTGAAGCAAGCGCCATACGCCAGTCGATGACAAAGAGATAAATCAAGGTTGCCAAGGCGACTGCGGCATTGCTGCTCATCTCCGGAATGGCGTGCGCCAGCGTCGGTTCGATGCTGTCCACCCGCTCGACGAGGATGTTTTTCAGTTCGCCGGAGCCTTTGGCCTGCACATCCCCCAGCGGCATTTTGGCCAGCTTCGCAAGCCCCTGCTTTCGGATATTTCCCAGCACGGCGAAAGTTGCCTTGTGGGACTGCGCCGTAGACAGCGAGTGGAACAGTACACGCAAAAGCCAGAACGCCGCCATCACCGCACAATCGATCAAATAGCCTGCAAGGTCTTTGTTTCCGGCCAGCAGCTTGCCGATGACCTGCGCCATCACAAAGAACGGCAGAATCTGAAACGCAGCACCGATGACAGCCAAGATCACACTAGCAATATAGCCGGACTTCTTCTGTCCGGCGAAGCTGAAAATCCAGCCGAATGTGCTTTTTTTCTCTTTCACTTCGTTCGCCTCACATCGAAAATTTCCTTTATCATTGGAATCGATTCTTCCGTCACAGGTAGATTATCCTGTATCCGGCCATCGTCCAAATGCAGCACTCTTTTGCAGGTACGACAAACGAACTCATAATCGTGGGTCACGATAAAAATAATCTTCCCAAGTTTGGAGAGTCTCTGAATCAGTGCCGCCAGCCGCACCATGCTGTCGAAATCCAAGCCGCTGGTTGGCTCATCAAATACCAGCAGATCCTTCCCGCAGACCATTGACGTCGCCGCCGCGAGCCGCTGCTTCTGCCCACCTGAAAGCGTATTCGGATGGCGCGGCCGAAATGGAGCAAGTCCTAATTCTTTCAATGTGGTTTCCGCAAGCGTTGCGTCTGGATGCTTAATGCCAAAAGTACACTCTGCTTCCACGCTTTCAGCAAAGAGTTGATAGTTCACATCCTGCATGACCATATAGGAACTCTTCATGCGCTCCTTCGGCTTCTGCGGATTTCCATTCCACAGATATGAGCCGGACGTTTCCTTGTGCAGACCGCAGAGCGCACGGGAAAAGGTGGTTTTCCCCGCGCCGTTGTGTCCGACAATGGCAATGATATCTCCGGGCGCAGCCTGTAAGGAGAGATTGCGCAGCACGGGCTGCTTTTTATAAGCCAGCGACACATTTTGAAGTTCCAACACCGGCGGCTGTTTTGGCACGGCTGCACATATTGGCTTTTCGTCTTGCAGGTCGAGCGCCCGTAGCCCCATACTCTGCCGCTTTTCAGTAGACAGCAAACGGAACTGTTCCGGTGTCCAATCCCCGGCAATATGTCCGTTATCAAGATAAACGATGCGGTCAGCTACATCCATCAGATAGTAGAGCCGATGTTCCGCAACAACAATCGTTTTTCCCTGTGACTTGATAAGACGCAGATGCGCCCGCAGATCATGAATCGCTGCCATGTCCAGATTGGAGGACGGTTCGTCCAACAGATAGATCTGCGGATTCATCGCATAGACGGAAGCAAAGGCAATTTTCTGCTTCTCCCCGCCGGAGAGAGCAAAGATATTGCGGCCCAACAGGTTTTCGATACGGAGTGCCTTGGCTGTTTCCACCACACGTTGTCCCATCTGTTCCTGCGGCACAGCCTCGTTTTCCATGCCGAATGCGATTTCACTGTCGGTGTCCACATTGAAGAACTGTGTCCGAGGGTTCTGAAATACGCTGCCGACCTTTTCCGCGATGCGGTACATAGGAAGATCAAACAGATTCTCACCGTCCAACAGTACCTTGCCCGTCAACTCTCCTGCGAAAAACTGCGGGATCAGGCCGTTGATGAGCCGCGTTAATGTGGTTTTCCCGCAGCCGCTCCGTCCGCAGAGCAGCACGCACTGCTCATCCGGGATGGTGAGGTTTATATTTTTGAGTCCGCCATCTGCGCTGTCAGGGTAGGAAAACGACACACTCTGCATTTCAATCATATGCCCACCGCCTTCCACACGATCTCAGCGGCAAGAAACGCCGCAAAAAACACCATTGTCAGAAAGTCCGCTGACCTCATTTGAATTTTTACAAGGCAGGTTCTCGGCTTCGGATTTTCGATGCCTCGGGTCACAGAGGCGATGGACAGCTCGTCCGCCGTCTTGCTGGCCGCTGTTAGCAGCGGCACATAGATACAGTTTATTGTCATAGCCGGGGCCTTCAGAAAGCCCCAAGGTGTCGGCGATGCATCCCGCAGGCGCATGGCGTCCTTGATATAATGCCAGTCCTCCCGGATGGTCGGTAGATACCGCAGCATGACAGCGATGGGAATGGTCAGCTTTTTCGGAATGTGCAGGTGCGCCATCGCGGAGAGAAATTCCCCCACCTTGGTGGTGGAGATCACAAGTCCCGCCAGCATCCCGCAGGCATAGACCTTATGTACCAAACCGAGAAACGCTATGAGCATCGTCCGCCAGGTGCCTGTCAGCACACCCATGCACCAAACGGTAAATACGCAGATGAGCGCATAGGCAATCATGCCGCGCAGTGCATACTGCCATTTTCCGCTGAATGCCGCCAGCAGACCGATGAGCGTCACCAGTGCAAACTGAAAATACAGATTCGGCGCAAACATGGCGCTCAGGACGCAGAGCAGGATAAGAAACAGTTTTGTGCGTGGGTCAAGATGCAGCTTCATTTGGTGATACCGGCTTTTTCAAATTGCTTTTTCATCATTTTGCAGCCGATAAAAGCGCTGACTGCGGCGGCCAGAATCGTTCCTGCCAGCATGATAACGAGAATCCACGTTGTGCCGGTATTGCGCATGGTGTCGATATACGACTGCTCCGTGCCGTTGCCGAGCATGGTTTTTGCCCAGCCATCCGGGTCAGCGAAGAACACAAGATAGGAGGCCGTGCCGCCGAGGGAAAGGAGAATGTAGGAAAGCGAGTTGATCTTCTTGCTCCTATACCGACCCGCTCCTGCAACGAGGTCGGCAACGATGCCCATGATCAGATAACCCAGCGCCATGGCCCAGTGCATCCCGGTCACGAACCAGATGATGCACATAATTGCACCCAGAATCGTCGCTGCCCAGCGCTTCTGAACCTTGGCCAGCATGAGGAGATAGACAGGGCCGCACAGCAATGCGCTGCCCACCGGCATATAAAAGGTCAGGACAGGGTTGGGGGCGAAGAATATGCCGCCGACCAGAGCGAACACGAGAAAGAGTGCGGAAAAGATACCAATGGTGACAAGATCCTTTACCGTAAGACCTTTTTTCTGAATGGTTTGCATGATTAAAAACTCCTTTGCAATGATAGTCTGCTTGACGGATGCGCCGCCGTTTGCTATACTTCGGTTAGAGCACGCTAACCGAAGTATAGGCTATCATACCACAGCAATTCTTTCAATCACCGGCAGGCGCTTCTGGCTAATCGTTGCAAAGAATTGCCTGTTCGTTGCAAGGAGCAATATGAAAAACGATATTTTGTCAGAATACTACCGACCGCTTCTGGAACGGAATAACTTTCTCCCGATTCCATGTCCGGAGAAATTCAGTCCTGCGGGACAATGCTGGAAAATTGAACCAGAAGTAGGCGGAGGTTATTACTGGGTCTACGGAAAGCAAGACCTGTATGACATCAAAGTTCATGATTTCTTTTTCCACGAGGACTTTGAGCTGGATATGGAGATCCCGGAGTGCATCAGCATTTTGCGCTATGATTCTATTTCCGGCGAAGAACTGAGTCCATACCGAAGACTTTCGGCAGGCGACATTCAGACCATTGTAGGCGGGAACTATCGCTACCGTGCGCTGATTCATAAACGTATCCCTGTTCATTCCGTGGGAATTGAAATTCTTCCGGCCTATTATGAGGACTTTCTGAAAAAGCAGTATCCGGACGATTATTTTAATCTGCCCGCTGCGTTTCAGAGCGTAGATCAGGCAACAGACTTTCCGGCCATGTCCAAACTTCTCTTTGAAGTGGAGAATTATCGCGGCAGCGGGATGGCGGCATCGCTGTTTTTTGACGCCAAGGTGACGGAAGCCATTTCTCTGGTGGTGGATGCGTGGAAAAAACAGAGTCAGAAACGAGAAAGACCCCTATCGGCGGAGGACGCAGAAGGCTTACAGAATGTGACCAGCTATATTGCGGATCACTATGCGTTTGACATTCCGTTAGAACGGCTTGCAAATATCGCCTGCATGAGCGAAAGCAAGCTGAAAAGCTGCTTCAAGCGGCAGTTCGGATGCAGCGTCACGCAGTATATTCAAGGGCGAAGAATGAGTCAGGCAGAGCATCTGCTCATTGATACAGATTTCACCATGGGGCAGATTGCACAGATGATCGGCTATACCACCTCCAGCCGGTTTGCGGAGCTGTTCAAGAAAAGTACGGGCATTTTGCCCATCGAATATCGAAGGATTGCAAGAAGTAATCATTGACGAAAAAGCGTGTTAACATGAAAAAGGCTCGTATCAGCGATTTGGTTGATACGAGCCTTTATTATGCGAGTGTTTACAGCTTCTAGCCTTCAACTTGACAGTGAATCTCGGTAAAGCGCTTATCAAGGCCGTCCTGCGTGGTAAGCTCCTCGCGGGGGGTAGCATGAAGGGCTGCGGAACAGGACGGCATTTACCGCCGCTTCATCGCGGAGCCTCCGCAGACTGCTGCGTGGAAAATGTAACACGGACTTCACACTGTACATGACACTGTATAAGTTGTGGCAGTAGTGGATAGGAATTATATCCAGCAGAACAGCGCTGAAAAAGAGAGGGATCAGCTCAGCGCTGCTCCGCCTCTTGTTCCCGTCGTTCATTCGATTCCTCCTGCTCCTTGTCCAGCTCCAGAATACGGTCGATATTGGCCTTGGCCGTCAACAGCTCTTTCATTTTCTCGCGGGCTTTTCGGTAGTCGGCATAGGCGGCTTTCTTTTCCGCCAGCAGCTCGGCGTACTCGGTATTCAGCGCCTTAATGGTGGGCAGCTTCTTGAGGCCAAGCCCATCAAAATAGTTCTTTGCGGCCTTGTGGATCGTGACCTCACTTTCATGCTCCGCAAGAAATTTCTTGGAGTACCCGGCCTTGCGATAGGCAACGTAGGTGTCGCGGGTCTTGGCATAACCCACGATATGCTCCCGCAGCACAGCGATCTCAGCCATGCGTGTTTCCGCAGCCTTGATTCTTGCGGAAAGCTCGTTAAAGTGAGCGGATGCTGCCGCCGCTTTCTCCGAGAGAATGGCGTAATCTAACAGCTCATGGTCTTGCAGATAGGCCACCGTCTGCGCCATCTGTTTCAGGTTAAATAACGTCGCCCAACGCGCATAACCGGCACCCTTGCCCGCACGTAATTTGGCCTGAATGTCCACCAGCAGATTCCCGCTGCGCTTTTCCGGTTTGACCGGCACGGCGGCGTTCTTTCTCGGCGTATGCGCCTTTTCACCTGCAATCACCGTGCGGAGATCTGCGGGAGTATAGCCGTCACCGAGGGTATCCATGCGAATGGACTTTTTCTGTTCGCCGCCCAGCAGGGATGGGACTTTTTTGTCCTTGACCTCATACCCGGCCTGCCGCAGCAGCTCCAGTAGCGCTTCAAAGCTGTCGGGCTTTTGCGCCAACGCATCGTCAATGGCCGCGCAGATTCGCTCCCGGTGGGAGGGCTTCTTTTTGTCACCCAGCCACTTGTTGTAGCTCTTGCCGTGGCGCTTCGGATTCTCCACGATGGAGTAGCCGTTCTCGATGCAGATGGTATCGTTGAGCCGCCGCACGGCGCGGCTGCTACCCCAAAAGTTTCTGAATTTCCGGGTCTGGCTGAGTGCGGTGGAGTTCCAGATCACATGATTGTGAATATGGGCTTTGTCGATATGGGTGCAGACGATATAGGCGTGATTGCCCTTGGTGAAGCGCTTGGCCAGCTCACAGCCCAAACGGTTCGCGTCCTCCGGTGTGATCTCTCCGGGGACAAAGGACTGCCGCAGATGGTAGGCAATCACATCATCCTCGCCGCGCACTCTGCCGGTCTTTTGGATGTACTGATTCTTGGTGAAAAGAAACTCGGCGTCGGCGATCCGGCTGTCGCATTGCCAGCTCGTAATCAGCCTGCCGCCGTCCGTCTTTTGCGGATTTTCGGTGTAGTCGATGATGGCGCTGATGGCCTGTCCCACCGTGCGGCCTTTGCCGGTGTGGAGAGGCATCAGGCGCGTGGTTGCCATGGGTGTTCACCTCCAAAATGGGAAAACGGCCTGCCGCAGCAGACCGTTCTGTTCTTTATTGGTTGGATTGATAGCGGATAACCGGAACCTGTTTCACCTTTCCTCCAATGGTTCGCCGCTCCAGAGCAAAGATCATATCAGGTGTGCGCTCAAAAAAGCCCTCGTCCTTTTTCCAGCTTATGCCGCATTTGCAATGCTGCAAGCCAATGAACTGCTGCTTCATTTTTCTGCCGCAGTTCGGGCAGACCTTATTACTGTTTCCCATATTATTCAGCCCGCGCTAATCTATATAGACTGCGGATGGATTCCACGACCGTATGCCACGACAGGTCGGCAGCATAGGAGAACTTCTTCTGATAAGCCCGCCACAGCTTTTCCATATTTGAGTCGGCCTCGACTTCATCAAAGGCCGCAGGCGCGTCGGCAAGATACTTCTCTGTACCGCGTTTCTTGGCCGTTGCAATGAGCGCCGCCCGGAGATCAGCAGGAACGATACTCTGTCCGTGGAGCCGGCTCAGAATGTGCAGATCATAGAAATCTCTCATGCGGGTGTTGGTGGTGGCGCGGGACACGACGGTTTCCAGCTTTTCGGCCAGAACGGTTTCCAGATTGTACGCCCAAATCTCAATGGAGCGATCCTCCAGCATCAGCTTGAAGCTGTACCGCACTTCGCGGGGCGTGATAGCGTCACCGGTGGAAATGTCGGTTTTGAGCGGCGTTATTACGCCGTCAAACTCCGTTTCCATGCTGATGCGGATGCCCGGATACTCGGCTTCGTCCATGATCTCGGAAATGCGCTTCACACGGAACTCCACGCCATCGTCCACCGGAACGGAGATGATGGAGGCGATCATATTCTCTACTTCCTCGATGCCGACCGTCGCACCCTTTACGGTTGCGTCAATGTCCATTGTGGAGCGGGCGTCAAGGCCGACCATGGCAGCCACCAGCATCCCGCCCTTGAGAATGAACTTGTCCCGGTACTCCGAAAGAGAAATGCGCTCCAGAAAGCGCTCCATCATGTAATTGCGCATCAGAATCTGTGCATCTGCGGCTTTGTCCTTGGAGAGATTGCGGATCAGGTCTTTGAGCTGCCGTGCAGTCTTAATCATAAGAGTACCTCCAAATACTGCCGAAGCAGTTTTTCAACACGGAACATCTGCGCATAGCGCATCAGTTTCCGTAAGTTCTTGTCTTTTCGTTTTGCGTATTGCTTGAGTGCATCCTGAAAGGTCTGCGTCTCGATCCCGCTGCGGCTGCGGATCAGATCGCAGATGGTACGCTCCATATCATAGACAGGAACGGGATTCCCGAACGGCGTGTTCATCGTGACGATCCCCACGTCATGCAATTCTTTCTTGATGGTGTAGACCTTGATGCCATCCGCTTGCAGACTGGCGGGATTGTAGCCAGTCTTGACCGTGATGGAATACGGACTCGGCTCCCGGTCGGTCAGGTCATGGAAAAACAATGCGCTTTCATGGGAGAATACGGCCTGCGCACAGCGAAGGTGCAGCAGGTACATGGCGTCCGTCCATGCGTCGGGCGAAACATAAACGCCGTGCGCTGCCTGCTCCACGCCGCGCTGCTTAGCGTAGGCGTAAAACGTGGACTTGGCAATACCGATTTCCAAAACCTGCGCGGTTTTGACGATCCCATTGTTTTGCTGAAAAAGCAGATCAAGCCGGTCGTAGGCGGTCATGTTATCACTTCCTTCTTGCTAATATTATATCCGAGATTAGCAAGAAAGTAAACAGGGATTTTAGAAAAGCAAGCCGAGGCGTTCGCCCCGGCTTGCACTTTAACTATGAATGAAGTTTTTCATGGCAGAGTTCACGTCTTGCAGCTTGCCAAGTCCCTGCACAGCCAGCATCGGAAGTCCCATCGGGCTGATCAGAAACGCCAGCACAAGGAGGATGATGCCGTTCTTTACGGAGTAGGTAATCAGCACGGCGAAAGCCAGCAGGGAGAGCAGTCCGCTTGCCAGCTTGAACACGAAGCCGGAACAGGACAGCAGCCCCGCGCACAGCCAAACGAACAGGGACAGGATAAGCGACAGCGGCGCAAAGAGAATTTTCAGGATGAACATTTTGCGGCCTCCTTTTCACAAAGTGCGGTCAGCGCATCACGCTCTTTGGCAAGCTTTGCTTCTTCCTTTTCGGTCAAATCACGATCACCGCCCGTGATCTCCAGCTCGCGGAAGCTCTCATAGGCGTTTAACAAAGAATCCCGCAGCGCTTCGGGCGTAGGGCAATAGTCCACGGTGTTCCAGTCCTGACGGTGGTTGTCAAAACCCATGACCGTGTAGCCTCTGCTGGTCAGGACAACTTCAAAATCCGTATCGCGGTTGAGGTAGTCAGAAAATACCTTCAGCACAATTTCGTTTGTCAGCATACGTTCCGCAGCTCCTTTCCAAGCGGTCAAATTTCTTTTCTGATATTAGAATACTTTGCCTATTGGTGTTTTGCAAGGATGCGGCAAAGTCCCACGAATAGCTTTTGCTGTCTACCCGACATCTAACCATATCACATAATCCTTCTTTAGTACAGCTACCTGAACTAATTTTCTCCAGATGGGAAATATAATGTTGGTACAGTTACAGGGACGGGAGGTGTGGTACTTGCAGTTGAATGAAGCCGTCAGCAGGCGTTTGGTTGAGCTGATGCAGGAGCGTGGCATGACGCAGTATCAGCTTTATATGAGAAGCGGCGTACCGAAGTCCACCATCGGTAATCTTGTGAACTGCGCATACCCGTCTATGAAGCTGCGGATCATCCACGAGCTTTGTCAGGGATTGGAGATCGACCTGAGCAGCTTTTTCACCTCGCCGCTGTTCGATGAAAATAATCTGGAACCGTAGAAGCTCCGATGCTGTTTTGCGTCGGGGCTTTTGCTTTTATGTGGGCAAGGGGCGGCGGAGTGGCCGCCGCCCCTGCGACTTATTTCAGCGCCGCCAGCGAGGAAACGATTTTCTCTGCCGCCGTCCATATCCGTTCCTGACTTTGCCGAATGTCCTCCAAATCGGCCTCATAGATGCGGCCTGTTTCGTGAGCGCGGCGGGTAAGCTGGTTGAGGTTGTTGCTGCTCCGGCGCATCAGGGAGACCAGCTCCTTCAGCTCCGGCAGTTCCAGGCGCACCACATAACCGTCCAAAGCCATTTTTCGCAGATATGCTTCCCGGTTGGAGGTGCCCAGCTGGGCCATCTTTTGCTCGATCATCGCCAGTTCCTCCGGCGAGACCCGGAAGTTCAGCTGCACCTCCCGCTTGCGCTTGGGGGCGGTCATCGCTCCGGCTCCTGCTTTTTGCGGGCCGGTGCTTTCTTCTCAGGTTTTTCAGCGGGGTGCGGTTCCTGCTTCAGCTGGCGGCGGACCGAGGGGCGGCGCTGGCGCAACTCCTTACTGCGGTCCTCGCTGGCAAGGATGGTGACATAGGTGCCGGGACGGTCCACCAACCCGGTGATCGTCAGGCTGCGGAACGGCAGCAGTGCCATCAGCTGGTCATGGGCCTGGGTGCCTGCACGGGCCAGAAAGTCCGGCGACACGCGGGCCATGTAATGGGTGCCGTGGGGGCTGTTTGGGGTATCCGGGGCGCGCAGCTCCTGCAACAGCCGGGCGGCCTCGGCCTGGATTTCCTCCGGCGTCAGCGGCTGAAGCCGCAGATAGTCCTGCCGCGCCTGGACTTTGTGG
>OGNU01000334.1_pt1 | contig 21746 bp, 6 predicted proteins | sample 1573581 | NCBI WGS metagenome assembly OGNU01 (sample SAMEA2581992, study PRJEB24529) | metagenome | biome: Human gut stool | place: China | collected 2011 | reverse complement strand
ATTGAAATATTGTTTGTAGTGAGTGTTTATGGCATTGCGTAGCATTATCTCAAACATACCGATAACCCTATAAAAACGTTGGCTCAACTTGATGTTATATTGGTATAGACGCAAGGTCTTGGCTTTTTCATTGCCACTTGCTTGTGCGTATTTATTTAATCTTGCAGGGGAAAGTACTTGCAAACATTCGTCATATTTCATTTGATATAAGTTTAAAAATGAATTTTCTCTTGCAAATATAGAAATTAATGCCTATATTTGCAAACGTAAGACCCTGTTGTCCCTGCTGAACAAGCAAACCTCAGGGTTATTGTTTTTTATGCACACCTATGATAACGGCAGAACAGTTCGTTTGCTGACGAACTACGGGCTTTCAATTTGGTTATCATCTTTTTAGATTGTTAAAATGTTTAAAAAGAATAAGCGAGAATACATATTTTCTTCACGCCAATGTCAACACGAAGCAGCCAATAAGTCTTTCTTGGGCTTTAGGCGGGATATTAAAGAATCTACTATCTTTGGAGATTCAGCGATTTAAGGCTTCGTAAAAGAAAGGGGCGACTTTATGATTTAGGGGGGCTACAAATGCTGAGAATCGGTAAATTTTAAAATAAACACTCAACTTTACATTAATTGGCGTAAAACTTGGTAGTTTTCTTTTAGGATGAGATTCATCCTTTATTCTTGTCGTTATTTTGCTTTTTTAGCAATAAGAAAGCCCCACAGTAAACAGCAGGGCTTTCGTCATATGCTGGGATTAATATCCCGGATTTTGTGTCATTTGTGGATTTAAATTCATTTCACTGCTGGGGATAGGCCATAAAAGCTGATAAAGGTTGTCATGGCTTAGTCCCATAAAGGATTCACCCAATCCGTTCCTTCTGATGAAATTCATATAGCTGGGTGAGTTTATCTGGTAATGCAGTGAAGCAATGGCTTTCTGAACATCTGATTGGTCAACTGTGAGATTCTTATGCTCGCATACTTGATTGATGTATTCTTTAGCCTTAGGAGTGTTTCCTGTATGATATAGACATTCAGCAGCTGTTAGTATCACATCTTTGTAATCAAGGCAAGGATGACACGCTTCTCCGCTTCTTGTCTGTATATGATAGCCAAGAATGCATTCCGCATTGTTATTATATTCTGTCGCTTGTGAATATTCCAAGTGATAATCACCTCTTTTGATGACTTCTTCCAAAAGCGGCAGTGCCTTGTCGAATTTCTTTTGATTACAATAGACAAAGGCAAGCAATGTTCTTGCTACATCCTTAGAAACAAAAAGCATGCTGTTAGCATCTTGGAAAGCATCGTAACGATGTTCATCCAAGTCACTCATAGCATCAACCAGTATCTTCTCCACTTTTGAAAGAACTTCAGCTTCATCTGTTCGTGGTATGGAAATAAAGGGGGCGTTTTGACGTTCCATTATAAAAGGTACACCACTCCAGCGAGATGATAACTGATAGTATGCCAAAGCCAGATGTGTATTGATGAACGACTGGTAACAATTCAGTTGGTTTGCATCAACATCTCTAATCGTGAGCCACCGGTTGATTGCACTATAGTAATTTCCCCATGTTTTTTCAATTTTATCATCATAAGGGTAGAAAGGAACTGCTTCTTTAAAGTCTTCCTGATGAATATAATTATTTTGCAAATTAAGTTGCCCAGATACGGCATCTCTCATAACACTCATTATATATAATACAGCACTTTCTCCCTGTTCTCCTAATCTGACGGGGTCGTGTTTAACCCAATAGTTCTTGTCTCCCTGTTGTTTGATAGTCACAGTAGCGGCAACCTTGCCTCTTGCGTTATAGACCCTAAAGGTGGTGGATAAATCTTCTTTGAACTGTGCAGGCTCTATTCTTACGGTAATGACATTATTTTCGATGGCTTTATCAAACTTGATTGATGGAGTTGGTATGTTTGCACCAGGTTCATATAATCCCCCAAAGTATTCTTCTTCTGTGACATTGTCTTGGGGTAATTCTTGAAGACCAGAATCAGAGTCAGAATCAAAAGAAGGCGGATTTAAATAATAAGGCTTGTTAGATTCAATGGTAATGGTATATTCGCCTCCTTCTTTCGAAGCGTTTACTTCAGTTGTGCTGAGTGTAACAGATTCGGAATCATCCAGTTCATTTCCGGCAATACCATCATTGTCCCAGTCAAAATAATAAGCCAGGTCTTTGACTTTAACTTCTAATCCCAACTCTTGGTAGCGATTCTTTATGTTTTCAGAAATTCTATCCAATCTTGCATTCAGGTAGTTCTTACCGGATTGTATTCTTTTCTTTGTTTCTTGGCTAAAAGTACCTTCTGTGCCGAACTCATTGCTTAGAATGGATAAAAACTCTACAATTTCCGCATCAGATTTATCAGTTAGTACCAATGATGATATGGCTATTAATGCACCGGAAGCGTCATCACCGGAAGTAATTGAAAATTGGCTTGCATCTTTAGAGGCGTATTGCTGTAATCCGAATTGGGTAAGCAACTCCTTTTGGGCTTGTGCGTTAGCTTCCTTGAATGTCATGCCTTTGGTAGTAATCAAATGATGGATGCGCTTACTTTTCAAGTGAGTTAATACATTGACATTGATAGTACTATTGTCTTTTAAGTCCACAATAGCATCCAGCTTGATAGTTCCTTCTGACAATTCACCGTCCACTTCATTAAAAAAATAGCCGTCTGCTGTCAATTGGGCATACGGGCTGTTAATCTTGAGTGCGCCATAATTGAAATCACCCAAGTTGTTGTCGATGGTAGCAGAATAAAAGTTTCCAGTAGGGGTCATGTACTCATCCAAAGTTCGCATGTCTACATGAGAGCCACGAATCATCGGACCTTTTTCAACTTTACCCATTACGTTGAAGACAGTAGGCGTAAAATCGCCTTCAGTTTCATCGTCATCGCTGCAAGAGCAAAGAGCAAAAGCAAGTGCAGCAGACAAATAAAAGTACTTATTGAATTTTATAGATGTATATATTTGATTGATGATTAACGATTTATATAACACTGAAAGCCACAAGCAGTTTTAATATACCCCAAATTGCCAGAAGGATACTAGGGATAATGATGTCCGCATAGTGGAAATCTATAAAGTTGGGAATGTGAGCTACGATAATCCACAGAAGCCAAATAATAAGAAACGCCCACCAATATTCTTCTCCAAATTCAATGTACGAATAAGCCAGTTCTTTCATACGATTTTCTCTTATGATTCCGTTCCTGAACCAAGTCTAATTAAACCACGAAGCGTGGAGCTGCAATGTCACGTCTCAATTTTGAAGGTCGTAGGAAACCCGAATGTACAGATATAACAATAACAGCCCACGCTATAGCGTGAGAACCACTATGCCATCCTTGTACATTCTTTTGAAAATTTCCTACGTTCTCAAAATTACAAGATGCGCATAACGCTTCTTTCTAAATATAATATGTCTTGGACAGAGTTCTCTCCATCCGCTTGCAAAGATAGTGAATTTTATTGAATTCCAATCAAATACTATCGGATTACATTTTGAATCCTCTGCTTCTTCACCACTAGCAATAGCTTTAGTTATTCCTGTTACTTTAATTTTTCCTTTATAGCTTGTACCTTTATAATAAAAAGATGTTTGAGTTAAAACATTTATAAACTTAACAGTTTCGCTATTTACGAGAACAGCATTTCTAGCATGAACCACAAAATCAGATGTTGATTTATAGTCATAAGGATAACCGTCAGCTCCAGACATTTTACTAAATGCAAAGTTATTAAAGACTCCATGATTTCCATTACCAGAAATATCAGGTATATAACCCAAATACTTATAACTAGAATTTGGAATCCTTAACTTACTTGGAGAGAATACACATTTAGGAGCACTGTTCCCAATAGTCCAAACGGGACTATGTGACCAAGCAAATACCATCTCCTTAGTAACAACGATTTGTTGGTTATTATCGAATACATATACACCGTTACACTCTAGTTGACCCCTTAAAGTATAAGCTCCCTCCAGTAAATTTTTAGAAGAATTATACCTAATAGTATCTCCTATTCTTAGTTTATCTCCCCAAGTATAAGTATGAGTTCTATCTAGATTTTCTAACTTAACAAAACTTGGATACGGCTGTATAATATCCTCATACATTATATATTCATAGGAATGGATTGTAATCTTCTGTTCAGAAGAACCATTAAGAGTAAACTTAAATATATTGTATTCTCCAACTACTCTATCCTTAGTTATTTCTACACCGTCTACTGTAATAGTATCAACAGCATATTTACCATCATTAAGCGATACATATACTTCAAACTCAGTATCTTTATTAGGATATAGATAACCTGGACTTATTTCATTTCCTCCTTGATATACCTTTATAGACTTAATTGCCATAGGAAGGTCTATTGTAAACGTAGGATTAAACTCGAATACATTTCCTTCTATTCCTACATACTCGTTCAGCTCTTTAATCTTATCGTCTGTTGAGATTTCATCGAAGAGCATAAAGTCGTAGAGAGACATTTGAGCAAAGCTATTTTTTGCAAACGAAGTTCCAATGCAAGGAAAATATTGTTCTACGTCATCTCTATTGTTAGTTACAGTTATATTATGAGTTATACTTATTAAATCATTTGCGGTAATATTTTCATTAAGTATTCCATCAATATAAGTTTTGCCACGTTGATTCGAATAATTGTATGCTATAAAGTCTTTGGTTGAAACAATACCTAAATATTGTGTCCAATTATTTCTTTGGTCATATAGATAGCAATCAGACTTTCTAGAATTTACCTTCATAAACACTTGTTTACCACCAGTAGCAGTAGGAATAGTAACAAAGTCGTCTACACCATCTAGACAGTATGTGCCTTCGTATTCACCTACTTGTTCTATATGAATAGGTTCAGTTAAACGTACGACAATAGATTCATTTGGATTATTAGGAATAGCATAAAAGAATACACGATTAGCATCACCAACGCCTTTTATATCTATGTTATAATTTCCATCTTGTGTAATATCAATTATTTCTTTATCAGTAGTTGAGTTAGTAAATATTCTTAGTCGTGAAATCTTGTTTTCAGATATAGCTTTAGTTACACCTGTAACTTTTATTTCTCCTTTATAAACTCCACTAGTGATATTAGAAAATCCTGTTGAGTTTTTAACTGCAAAATATTCTATTAGCTCTCCACTCACAACTTTTGCTAGATTACTATCACACCAAAAACTAGAGTTTCTATAATCATAAGAATAACCATTAGCTCCACTCATTTCTGCATAAGCTGAATTATGAATAACTCCATGATTACCATGACCTGATATATCGGGAATGTAACCTAGAATCTTATAGCTAGAGTTAGGTATTCTCAATAGTCTAGGAGATAGGATACAGTTAGGTTCATTATTATCAAATATATAAGCACTTTTAGCCTTAAATACCATTGTTTTTTCAACAATAACTTTAAGACTAGTTACTTGATTGTCATTCAATAATAATCCAAATATATTATATATATTAGGAAGTAGATTAGAATCAGCGGCAGAACCTATTCTAGTAATAGTAGAACCAACTTTGAATTTACCTCCCCAAGATACTTCATTACCATTTTCATCATTAAATCTCAATAGAACTGGATACGGCTGCACAATGTCCTCGTATCTGATGTACTCGTCTACTTGTACATTAAATACTTGCGATAAATCTCCAACAGAAGAATATGTTACAATCTCCCATAGATTATTAGATTCTGACCAATTACTTGCTTTAGTAGCCTGACATTCAGAACCACCAAATGTAACTTTACCTATTTCATGTAGAGGTTCTTTAAGTTTTAATTTAAAGAATATTCTATCAGACTTTTTAATCCAATCACCTACAGCAATCTTAGTCTCCCAACCATTGGCAAACCATTCTGTTACTGCATCGTAAGAGTCTGGAATATTAGCTGAAATTGTAGGATTCCATTGTATAATATCCTCATTAACTGCAAGAGTCAGCTTAATTTTTTGAGGAGTCTTATCCTTTATATAACCTTGAACATCAAAAATGTTTAATCCTGTTGAAGGCCTAATACTCATTCCAGTAAAAGATGTTGAAGATACTCCTGCTACTTTATAAGGAAGTTTTGTATATATATTAAATACAATTCTTGCTCCCACATCTACATAATCTCCAGGTTTAATTATTGTCCATGTACCAGAGTTAACAACAAAGTAATCAATTTTGGTAATATTTTCATCCTCTGGAATTATAGGTCTAAACTCAACTTGATTAGGATATAATGTTCCTGCTCTGGCCTTCTTTATCTGTCTTTCAAGTAGAAACTCCGATAAAGAATAAGGGAACAGCATTGCAAAATACAGAGCTCCAGTAAAGAAATTACTAGTATTATCTCTATAAGTACCTAACCACATAGTATCATAATCTACTGCAGAGCCAGCATTAACATTATGGCCGTCACTTGCATATTTAGATAGATAATAAATTTTTCTTTCAGAATCATTTATTTCTTTTAGTATGTTGTTTGTTCCAAATGAATAAGAACTTGTTATGGAGTCAGCGTTTAAGTAGTTGAATAAAAAAGCTCCACTACCTGCAACTTTAGACTTGGATAATATTGGAGAATCTTGTGCATTTTCTTTTGCAAATGTTCTGATATAATCAGCAGCAACTGTATAATCCTTTAAAATAGGCAATCCTGTTACTTTTCCATAATCGTCTACACCATCTAATACTAATGCATTTTCATACTCTGGAATTTGTGTAATAGTACCACTACATTCACCAGAGGTAACGCCAAGAGTAAATCCAACGTTTACTCCCTTTTCACCTGTATATTTTGTGTTATAACAAATCGGTGTTTCAAAAATCTCTGATTTTACAGCTACATTAGTGTATTTCCCTTCTTGGGTTATATAGTTATAATATAAAGTGCCTTTTCCATAAAGTTTTATACGAACTTTGAAAGAGGGAATATCTTCTCCAATACTAGATGGATGATACAGTAATACCCAAGGAACATCGCTAGTAAACTTAATAGATTCACTATCAAAAGATGTTACTTTAAAACTCTTTTTCCAATCAGTAAAATCAGTTTCATATTTCCCAATTCCACTATCTTCTTTCCAGCCGAAGTTATACAGCTTAGCATCATAACCATTTCCAGAATAGTCAATTAGTTTATCATCAAATGCAGAGTGATTATCATTAGTAATTTTCTGTCTCTTTATGTCATAATAAACATCGGGTTTTACAATTTCTCCGGGTCTATCAAGATTATATTTCTCAATTACAAGATTAATTTCATCCTCTGTAAGAACTCTTTTAGCAATAAATGTCCAGTACCAAGCGACTTGAGATAGTTGCGCAGATGAATGAGTTCCGTTTACACTAAATACAGAATCAATATTAGCTGGATTAGCCTTATCAACAGAATAATCTTTTTTATCTCCTAATATATCGTTTACAATAGCTATATTAGATAAATTTCCCTTATATCCATATATACCTATTTTACCTATTGCGCTAATAGTATTTGTTAAGAAATCATTTCCTTGAATGAAATAGTTGTTTCTTGCATAATTTCGAGAAGATATAAACCCTATCTGATGAATCATACTCACCACTGTAATCTCATTACTTCCTCCCAACATCTCCTGTACGGTCTTGGTGGAAGTAATCAGGTCGTCGATTCCGTCGGTGACGAAGGCGCCTTCAAAAGAGGGGATTTGAGTGATAGTTACTCCAATATTTATATTAGAAGAATAAAATCCTCCCCTACCACCTGTTCCATTTTCAACAGTATTATATGACTTAGGTAATTCTATTACTTTATCAGAATTAACTACACTAAGGGGGTTAATTTTTAAAAATGCTTCTATTCCGTCCTCTTTACGATAGTAATAAGTAATATCGCCTTTTGTAAAATTTGAAATCTTAACTTTAAAAGATGGGATATCCCTATTAATAGAATTAAAAAGATACTGAACATTAAGTGTAGTATTTATACATTTTATCTTACTACCATCATTGGAAATTTCGGCAGTACTACTATCTATTCTATCCCATGAAGTAAAATCTTCTACAAAACCTCCAAATCCGCTGTTGAGCTTGAAAGCTGCATTGCTGATTACAAAGTCTCCACCTCTATCTTTTATTTTATTCTTGATAATGTTACGGTCAGTACTATCATTTGATTTACCGTAGGCTGACCATACCCCTACAAGAGCGTCTTTAAGTTCAGGTGGGAAGTATGCCCCACCTGTAACTCTAGACTTAAATCCTATGGCATTGGCATTACCAATACCAGTAATATTAGTACCCATATTGTAATGTTCCTTCTTCTGCGTCTCTTATTTCTTCACACATCTCAGGGTTCCATCCGGGATATAGTACTGTTTCTATGAAATTGTCCTGTCCTGCAGGTCTAATCTCTGCTGTTATATTATCATCAGTAATATTCTTTATCAGAAATATCACACCGGGGAAGAAATCTCCGGCAGGAACATTCTGCAAGATACTTACTTGGACAGAAGATATTTTTCCTTCTCTGTTTGCTACTTTTCCGTATCCGTACATATTATATCGTTTTAAAATTATTAATCATTCATACCTATTGACCATTCTGCAGGTATGCCGGCACTATTTGTTATTAATGCTTTAGACATTTGATAGAATGGTTGTGTTCTATATTTAAGAGATAGTTTGTTTAGCCAATTCCATAGCTCAGGTACAGTTCCTTGAGTTGTCTTACAACCACCAAACATATAAGATACGTTTGATACATTTGCATGTTTTGCTCTTGTTACTAACGTACTGTCTATCTTTATTGGGTTTCTTCCATAAGTATATAAACTAGCTGTTACATTATCACTACTATCTACATTCAGAGATGAAATTGAGAATGTACCTCTTAGGTTTCCTAAAGCTCCATTTCTAGAAAATAAATCAGTAGGGACTTGTGCAGGCAATGTAGCATCCGAATACCATCTACAACACATCCAAGTTCTATCTAAGTCTGAAAGACTCAAATTATTCACAAATAGTGAAGAAGATAGAGCAATATTAGAAGGTATCTCATTGTATGAGAATAACAACTTAATAGAAGTTAAATTTCTCAATGTTGAGAATAGGTTCGGTGGATACATTGTTCCAGCATTTGTAGTATCAGGCCAAGTATATGGATTAACCATAAAACAATAATAAAATATACCTTCTAGCTTAGTCACATTAGATATTGGTTCAAACAATCTTGGCGGGATTCTACCACATAGACCATAAGATTGATAATTACCAGTGACGTCTGAAGAAATCCCACTTTGCATAAATATGTTATTCACATTCAATGCTGCACTGTTTTCACAATATCTAAATAAATCTGGAGGACAAATGTAGTTCATAACTAGTCTTTTAGCTGTGTAAGAAGCAGGAGTTATACATGACCTACTATTGTTTTCGTCTTCCATAGTATCTGGAATGGTTGTTGGAAGTGTAGTTACAGTGCCATTTAATACATCTCTATATAAATTACTGTTTTCTATAATTCCCTTCATTCCAACCCTACCGTCAACTGCCCAATAATTCCACATTTCTTCATAGGGGTCATAGTTAGTATTCTTCAATACTCTACGAATATCTCTATTTGGATTAGGAATAAACTCTGGCTCAGCTCCTGGATTTTCAGGATTGTAAGCAGGATTAGGAACCTGTTCTCTTGGGTCATAAGCAGAGTTCTTTATAAACTCAACTGGGTTATAGTCTTCATTAATTGCTACTAAATCCCCTGAATCTCCATATTCTAGATTTCCCCAATCAATTAAGTATTGAGATGCATCTGGACTTCTAAATCCTCTTAGACATCCATCTAAGGTTCTTATAGTTCTATTTAATTGTTTTCTTGTAAACTCATATGTTTTAGTTGCAGGTAATTGAGTTGGCAATTCATCATCAGGAATCCATTCTCCACTTTCTGTAATACCAAATGTTTCAGTAATTCCAGAAGCTGCAGCGTCTGTATGATTCCAACCAATAAATTGTTTTCTTACATCCGTTTCTTGATAGAATAAACCATAAGGAACTTTTCCTATTTTACAATAGTTAGATGTATCTTCCATAAAACAAGCTGTGGCATTTACTATCCTACAATTCTTAAATCCTCTACTTGTAAGTGAGTATTTTACATTACTCATATTGTAGAACATGTAAGAAATATTAGTAAGTTTGGCACAGTCATTAAATGTAGTTCCCGGAATTTCAGTTGTTGTATCAGAAGGAAACGCCATTCTAGCAAAGAAGGCCGGAGCTTCTGTTAGGTTAGTACAACCTCTAAATACATCATAAGGGAACTTATCTCCAACTAAGTCTGGAATGTATGATTTAACAATACCTGCTCCAGCAAAGCTACCTGCACTTGTTGTAAAGTTACCTTCATCAGCCGGCCCAATAAACTTGATTGTAGACTTAATCTTACTAAACATTGAGTTCTTTATAGGCCAAGTTACTGTATTGCTTCCTTCTTTAGCACAGTTAAATGAACCTCTAATATATTGTAATGATTGAGGGAAGTTATTTCTCATAGAGTTAAATACTTCATCTCCGCCAAATACATTCAATAAAGAACCTTTACCGTAACAATTGAAGCATTGACTTATTGAAACCAATTTGGAGTTATTATAGAATAGAGGACAGTATGAAGCTGTCTTTCCATTCTCTGTATATGTATCTAAATCAAACTCAATTTTAGAATAAGTACTTGCATACAGATAACCTATATTGTTAAGTTCTGGCAAATATTTTAACAGCTTACTTGCCTTGGCATATATATAATCAGAACTTAAAATTTCTTCTTTAGGAGCACTAGCATTTTTAATAAATGTCTCATTGTAGATAGCCCAACTGATTGAAGTTAGTTTTAGAGTATCTCCATTTGCATTTACTGGGGCAAATAGATATTCATCCATATACTTCTGACCGCCTGTTCGGAATGAGTTGTTCATATTAGTACAACTCACAAGCGGTGAGAACAGTCCATCGTATGCTGTAATGTTTCCATTGTCATCATGTGTAGGGCTAAAATATATACTAGTTAAGTCTCCACAATCCCAGAATAAGCTATCTATGGTTGTTACTTTACCGCAGTACTTGAACATATTTCTGTTAAAAGAGTTAGGAACTGAAGTAGTAACTTGTCTACAAGCAACAAACGTACCATTCAAACTTGTAACATTCTGACATCTATTAAGTATATAATACACATCATATAGAGTACAAGCAGTAGTACTAAACACACTGTTTAAAGCAGTGGTTGAGATAGTAAAGTTTGTATCTAGATTTGTGTTAGCTTTCCATTGAGTTTTTCCATCTTCTGTGCTCGTATCTGGGCCGAACCATTCAGTAGGACTAATCATTGGAGTCGGAATAGTATCTGGCATGTCATGTATAAAGAACTTGTTACAGTTACTAAATATACTCTGTCCATTAAGTGCCAAATGTCCGAATACTCTTATAAGAGAAGAACATCCAACGAAGAAAGAATTACCAACAGTAAATGGCTTAGTTTTATTATTATCAAATTTAATGTATTTAACTAAACCTGCATTTCTTAAAGATAATGAAGTAAGATTAAATGGACTTAAATCTAAGATATTATCACCTTTATAAGTAGGGATAGGGTCATTACCAAATTGGAAAGCAGATACAGAACTATTACTAATGTCTAAAGAAGTAATTGTGTTCAGACCTTGTGCTAACTGAATTGGCTCTGGAGTTGTAGTTCCAGAAAGATTTAGTGTTTTAATCTTAGCCGCACCTACAATATATATTTGTAGAGACCTACTATTACAATTAGATAGGTTTATTGTTTCTACATTGTTAGAGTTAGATACATTAAATACTGATAGCGCAGTATTGTTAGTACAAACAATAGATTTCAAATTAGGACATCCTGTAATGGTTACAGAATCCAAGTCACTTAAACTTGATAGAGTAAGTGATTCTATCTTAGTACAAGAATCAATAATTACAGTTTTTAATTTCTTACATCCTGTAAAGTCGATAGAACTCAAGAATGGTTGAGACTGTAATGTAATCTTTTCTACATCTGAGTTAGTAATATTAAGGGAAGCAAGTGAAGCATTTGGTAAAGATAGAGAAGTTACACAAGAACCAGAGATGTTCAAATCTTTTAGTTTCGTATACTTTTCAATGTTTACTGTAAATGTACTTACACCACTGTTTCCAGACCAGAAGGATGTATTACTAAGGTCAATATGTCTTACATCAGAGAAATCTTGGTCATTAATAAATGCTGTTTCAAATAGAATTGGAGCACTTGACAATGTCTTTACTCCTGATATATCTACATTTGCAAAACTTGGCAGTCTCAATGTAGACATAAATCCTTGGAATCTCATATATTTCAATCCGTCAAGCTGACTGATTTGAGAAATACCATTAATAGTAATCTGCGTATTAAAAGAAGATATAGGTGATAGAGTAATAGTTGTTGGGATATTCTCATCAATAAAATATCTAATATCTCCCGCAGATGTCTGTCCAATGTTTACCGTAAAGATTAACGGGCAATTAGATTTTACTGTGAGTGTAGGAGCTTGTCCTTCCGCACCACCACATTTAAAAGCACCCTTTTCATTATATGGTTGGATGAGTGCACTATTTGAATATTGGAATACACCATCCATAAAGTAGTATCTTTTCTTTAGCCAGTCTCTTACAAATTCAACACGAGGTCCATGTAAGAACTCAATATTAGCATAAGAAGCGGCACTACCTTCATCCTTTGAATATCTAGTTAAATACTTAACTTTGTAGTCATAATTATATAGAAGCTCACCACAGTTCTTCATTTGGATGCTGAAATAGTTATCAACGAAGTAGTTAGCTTCTTTAAGAAGTGTTCCTACTGAACGCCAAGTTTCCCATAAAGCATCATATCCTGCTCCTGAATAAACCCCTGTATTTATAAATCTTGTGTCTCTAAGAACATCCCATAATCTTGCAGAGTATGTATCATATCCTCCGTCTGCTGAATTTTGAGTAATTACCAGAGAGTTAACTCCAGATTCTACTTTAGCATTAGCAAAGGTATCAAGATATGCTGTCTTAGGTACATTTTCTTCACCTGTATTAGATAGACCAAATGCCGTATCCATGTCGTAAAAACAAGGCCACCATTTGTTCATATTTTCATCAGTAAGGCTTCCTCCAACGTTCCAAGAACGAAGTGTCATATTTTTACCAAGAGAGTCCACAAGTCCAAATGCTATACAAACTATATAGTAAGAATAAGCATTTCTAATATTTAGCCTATTAGTTAAATCATCAGCTAGGGCTGACCAAGATTGTTGGGCTGCATATTGGTCTCCTGTTTTTTCGTAGCCTTTTGTTTGGACATTCCATCTATACTTATCAACAGCTTCACCAGTCATACTGGCTAAGTCGGTAAATAGTAATTGAAGTCTTTGCCAAATATTGTTATCAGATACATCGGAGTTATCTCCATTTGCTCCATTATACCTAAATTCTCCAACATGCTGCAAGATAGATAAGTCGTCCTGCATGAACAGAGCAGTCATCTGCTTAGTTCCATCGTCTTTGATAATGATGTTAGCATTTTCAGAGAACTCATAAGAGTATATTTGTCTTTGGTCAATAGTTCCAAAATTTTCATTATCTTTATATGTTTCGTAAGTAGTAATGAAAGCAGGAACTGGGTTTTCTTGATACTGTCCAGATGAATCCTTGATTCTTCTTGAGAATGATTTAAAAAACTTGAATCCCATGTTAAAGTAAGCATTACGTCCTAAGTTAAAGGAGTAAATACCTAACATTTCCTGAGTATCAGTTCCATCAAACTTAATAAGTAAGATACAAGGGAATCCTTCAAGTGTATGTTTAATTGTTACATTTTGATGTGTAACTGTTTTATCTCTAGTATCAACAGGACGTCTTGATTCAAGTTGTTCCATTGGTGGAGTTTTATCAAACAGTAAGTCTGCATTATCATTAATCCATTTACCAATAGAAGCATTGTTAGCATGAGCAGAGTCAACTACGTCAGCTTTCAATGTAAATTGACTTTCAGGCATCCATGTATTATTTGGCTGGAATAGCTCTGGGCCGATTAAACCACCTAAATCATCATATAGTTCTTTTCTGAATATTATTTCTAAGTTCTTACTTCTATAACCAGTAGATGATGTACCCTGAATCTGTACTGATAATTCTCCGGTAGATACGGCCGAGCTCTTAGTAGAATTAGGGTCAAAGTAATTAAATGTGCAACCAGTATATTCTGTTGGGTTTGCACCTACAGCTTCATATACAGCTTTAGTAAATCCAGAACCACCACAGTCAATATAAACTACTGGAAGAGGCGGCTTCTTATTAGAGTCACTAATTAAAGCATCGAAATTGATGTTTGCATATGTATTGTTCTGGTCGTCCCATAAAGTTGAAGATGCTGTTGATTCTGATGTACTAAAGAAGTTCTTTGATTTCCAAGAGTTATACAGAGAGAAATCTACTGTACCGTCCGACATAAGTGAAGCGTTAGCTCTTGCATTTAAAGCATTAATTACAATCTGTTTATCGTTTAATGCACTTCTAAAGAATCTCATATCGTAAAGTTCAACATCGGCAAAGTTACCTATATTTCCATTTGCGTCAGCATCGCAAGCCAAATAGAACTTACTTGTAGTTTTCCAAGTAAAGTCAGATTTGATTTCCCTTGCAGCATTAAGTACTCCATTGATAAAGATTTTAACTTCGCTATTATTCTTATCAACTATAAAGTCAAGAGTATTAATAACATTCTGTTGTAGCTTGCAAGAAATTGTTTCCTTGATATTTCCGTCAGTGTAAGACCATACAATGTCTTCCAATCCAACTTTAATACCTTCGGAGAATGTTCCGTCAGAACTGTAATTTCCTATAAAGAATATAGTTCTATCAGAGAACGGGTGTAGGTCAGTTTTTAGAGTTACAGAGAATGTAAATCCTAGTCTTGACCAGTTATTATTATCACTTATTTCATCCTTAAATGGTTGTAAATCTACTATACCGTAAGATTCACCACTGAGTCTTAGTTTTGTTTGTCCATTGCTAGATAAGAATCCAGATAGTTCTCCATTAGTATTATATACATTTAAAGGAGTATTTACTACAATCGGGTCTGTTGTTCCCGGAGATATATAGTTTAATTCTTTTGACATCCATGTAGTTGCAGTGGGAGCTGTCGGAAACTCATTCTTAATACTCCAACTTGCATATCTAGTATTTCTAGGGTTTTGGTCAGCAATTAAAGATTGTGCAGATTTTACAACAACACAAGCAAGTTGTGTATCTGTCATAGGAGAACCCTTTTCAGACCAGCATCTCAATGTAATGTCCCAATCACCTAAGTAATCGTCATTCTGTGCAACAGCCCAACTAAAGATTTGTTGTTTACCTCTTTGCACATATTGGTTTTCATTGAATGGGTTTTCTGCATCAGGCTCAAATGTTCCAATATCTCTTACGATGTTTCCTCTCTTCATTCTAACAGCATAGTAAATAATGCTAATACCTGATAGATAAGGAGTGAATGAGAATGAGATATTGCCACCTTGAGGGAACTCTGTTGCAGGTGTTCCTGCTGTTACTTCTTCTTTAGTTGTAATACCATCAACAAGTACTACAAGAGAAGTTCCGTCTTCTACTACAACTTTATTAGTTACTTTATCAGAAGTAATAGTTTTTCCGTCAATAGATGTTTGTGCAAATGCTTCAATAGTGTAAGAAGAACCTGCCGTTGGAGTTCCTGTGAATAAGCTGAAGAAATCAACATCATATAACAAAGGTTCAGTAGATGTAAACTTACCAAGCTCAAATGTTTTAGAAACACCATTAGTGACATTGTTAACAATCAAAGATGTGTCTGCAGCCAGTACTTTATTAGTAACTGTATATGTTATTTTATATGCCAATCCAATTGTTGCAGTAACTGATGAAACACTACTTGATAAATTAATAGATGATTCAATTACAGTTAACATATAAGGAGTAGCGTTAATTCCTTCTGCATCGGTTGCAGTAACTACTACCGAGTGACTATTTGATGATGAGTACTGGGATATGTTTTTAATAAGCAAACTTCCCGGAGTTCCAGACCATCCTTCTTGTCCTGAAATAACACTATTTCCGTCTAGAGAAACAGTTATAGTAAATTTTTGGTTGTTCTTTAATGCTGTGATTAAGTAATCTAGTTTAACTTCTTTAGTGGTAGAATATAGAATATTAACTCCTTCAGATGTTGTAATACCACCGTTAGTTAATTTAATAGAGGATGTGAAATCTCCTCCCCCACCACCGCCTCCTCCGCCATGTTCCGCAAGCCACGAAACATTACGTTGAAGTGTTTCTATCTTTTTGTTGGTTCTACTGAGTGCTTGGTCAACAGAGATATTTACTTCTCCAGATACTAGCACGTCAGGATTAGAAGTACTAATTTGGGAAGCGTCGCTACCTGCGACGATTTCCCATTCATTAGTAGTTTTGTTTTTTATACTTACACTTTTACCTGACATTATTTTATGATAATTAAATCATTTCCGTTGTTTTCTTCCCCATTACCACCAATAGCTTCTGGTGGATTAACACTACTTTGAATATTAATATTAAACTTACCTGCAGAGGTAAATACATAATTAATCTTCTTAACTGTACCTGTTATTTGTGTAGGAGTAATATTCCATATAATATAGAATGGGTATCTCTGTCCAGCATTTACTGTTGCAGTAATGTTAGTCTGGTCTACAACTTTAACGGTAGCAGGGAAATAGTGTCTCAACCAAGGTATATTAGGTGCAGGCAACTCTTTGTTAGATGTATGTTTATAACCAGTAGCTTGACACATTGCATACACAGGAGCAGTGATGTTATCAACTAGCTCAAATGTACATAAGTGTTTATGTTGCTTATAGTTATCATCGGTTTTCCATGCAACAGGGAATTTTTGTCCAGCTAAGTCTCCCTCTGTTTCTTCATATAAACTATCACTATTGAAGTAAGTAGTTAAATCAGATTGAGTTACTTGAATAATTGGCTTCATGCTTATAGGAGTTCCATCTTGTGAGAAATTCTCTTTAAGCGGCCAACTAACGCTGTACGTATGTTTATGTCCACCAAGAACAAGTCTTACATTGTTTTCTTGGCAGAACTTACTAAACCAGTATTTATCTTCATTAGGGACATTGTAATTTAAATGGCTACCACTTCTTTCCACTTTATTATTTTCTGTGTCATTCCAGTAGAACTGTTGAATAACATTTTGAGTAATAATAGTAAATGGCATTTCATGACAATAAGCAATTTGCCAAGCAGCAGAAGCATTAGCATCAATGTCCTTTTTACACCATTGTTTAATGTACGGATAGGTTATCTTTCCAGTACTTAATCCATAAATATTAGTTTCAGTTAAATCAGTAATTTCAGAGTTCACACACATAAAGTGTACATTACCATAATTAAATGAGTAAAGAGAATCAACGAATACTTCTTTACCTTCAATAGTAAATACAGGTGGATTAGTTTCATCAATTTCGAATGTGTAGAAGAACGACATATTAGAAGGATTAATTTTGGAACTGTCTCCGCCATTTCCTAATACATACATGTTGGCAGGACATAAGTCATTATTACCAACAGTCACCATTTCTTCAACTCCCCATAGGGATTTACGAGCATTATAATAGTCAATCCATTCATTGATTCTATTTCCATTTTGTGTCATATCACCAGTATTAATAGTGAACTGCGCTTCTGGAACATTATTCTTTATATATTCAGCTGATATTCTCCAAACATTATATTCATCCCAGTTAAATCCCTGTTGGTCACTTACCTGAACAAACGTAAAATCGTTTTTTATATCGTCAGTATCTCTTACTGTAAATGTTAAAGAATCACTAGCAAATTCACTTGGATTACCATTTGCATCAGCTCTACCTACTCTATACTCATAAGTTCCTACTGATAGGTTCTTAAGAATAACTTTATGAGTAGTGAATGGAGTTCCGTCAGTTGCCTCCATTCTAATACGATTGTAATATTTCCTAACGCCCGTTTCATTTTTGAATGATTCCACTTTAGTCCAAGAGCCTTCGTCGCCACTTCCTTTTGACTTGTACCAAAGGTATTCGTCAAAGTATCCTACTGACACCCAATTAAAACATCTTGTGGCATTTGGAGCAGTTGCTTGTCTACCAAAGGTACAAGATATTAGGTTAGGTTTTAAACTTACTAGTTTAGATTTATTGTAGAATATTGTTTTATTTTCAAATGAAGCCCTTGGAGTGAAAGCTTCAATGCTCGGAACTAACTCTTTTGTAAGGTCGACAAAATACCAATCATTAGCATTATTTCTTTTATTCAATGCTTTAGTAGCCTGACTTACTGGGTCCATTGCATAATATTTAGTAAAGAGTTTATCAGTACTTAAATATGTATATGGTTTGTTTTCACTTGCATCAATTGTATCAGAGGATTCTGCATTTTCTTTATTAAATCCAACTAAGTCAATATATCCCAATGATACTCTGTAGTTTCCGTCAGCATTTGAATATGGATTTCTTACTGTTGAAGGAGTAGTTCCCCAAGTAAGATAGAATTTGGATTTGTTGTTATCAAACTTCATTAGATTTCCGCCTGAATCTCTCCATTCCATATCGTATGTTTTTACTTTAATCTTAGTAGTATTTGCATCCATTACTGAACACTGGGCACCTCTAATTAAGAATGTAGACTGCGCTTTGATTGTTCCCCATAATGGAAGTACTTGCCATTGAGTTCCTTCTGTTGCATATTGCAAGGAAAGACCATTCAAGTTTATATCTTCATTAGTTAGATTTGAGAGTTCAACAAAATGATGTGAACAATAGTTGTAACTATGTTCGTCAGATGCTAATCCCCCACAATATATAGAATTTATATATAGCTTCTGTAAGAATAGTGATGTAACATAAACCCAGCCCGAAGGGTCTTCTTGACCTCCTGTTGGTTTAGTCTGTGGTGTATCCATTTCCTTTTTATAGATAACCATTTTTCCATCATTCTCAATCTTAACCCTGTATGTTTGACCACTAGGGGTAACAAATCCAATGGTATCCAGTTCGTCGAGAACAGATGGGTCCCATTCGGTTCCACCACCTCCACTTCCGCTTTTATTAATCCAATTTAAACTACCATTACTCATAATATATAATTGTTTAGTGTCTGTACACCATAGTAATTCGTTATTTACAAAGTTTCTTGTATTCTCAAGCAGGCTTGAGTAAGTTCCTGCTTTAATAGCTAAGTGCTTTAAATTTGGAGTTTCATATTCAGTGTATTCTGGATATTCTTCTGCTGCTGTCGATTCTGTTTCCGTTCCTGGTTCCAAAGGTGAAGCAGCTTTCATCATATCGAGTCTTGCACTATTTTCAAAACCCCCACTTGACATCTCATGTGTAAATGCATATTCATGCTTATTTACCAGTTTTCTAAGTGCTTCAACTGCCTCTATTATAGTAGCCAAATCTGGATTTGTATATTGAGGTAGTGATTTCTGACTAGTATTTATCCATACTGCATCATCGTCAACTGGTTCTGTATCTTGTATTTTAATATGGTCAAAAGAGCTCCATTTATCTTTATTAGACCAGAATAGAACTTCATCTGTACTCTCGATATATACGATTTGTCCAGCTCTTTCCAAGTCTACTCTGTTTGCTAGCTCTTCTGGCGTTGATACTATTTCAACTCTAGTGTCTCCATCCCCACCACCTCCGCCGCCAAGTTGTGCTTTAATCCAATAACCATTAAGCCATTGGTATGTAAAGACCTTGTCAGGGTCATTGAGTACGAAACAAAGCATACCATTCTTTTTTCTTTTGTCTGGTATTGCATCTCTTTCGCTCATTTCGGTTACTTGGTAGAAACCTCCACGAATGTTATTGGCATCAACTAGAGCGAAATCCTGACCACCTTTTTGAACTATTTCGCTAATTAACTCTACTGCCATGTTATTTAATAGTTACTGTTGTACTTCCTAAGCCCGGATTATCACTTCTAAAGAGAACACATCTTATAGTAGTTCCCTCATATCTAGTGAATTGGTAATTATCGTCTACTATAAAAAATCCTCCTTCAAATCCACCTACTGAAAAAGAAATATCCTTTAAAGAGTATGGGACTAGAAGATAGATATATTGACCTTCTCTAGCATTAACTGTAAAACTGTTTCCTCTAGTAAGATTCAAACTTCTTGTAAAAGAAGAAATCATATCAGAAACTGTTGGGTCTGTTGCACTTGCCCCATAATATCTACCATCCTTGAATACTAAAGATGCAGTACTGGATTTGGATTCTGTTCCGTCCGATGCAGTTAAGGTTTTAGATGTTGTAGTCTTAAATGCTCCAGTTATAGTTTTAGTTCTAAGTGAAGCATTAATTTCTTCTCCGTCAAAGTATTGTTGTTTAATCTCTTTATTATATTTCCAGTTATATGTAAGGGTATTAACTTCTGAACCTGTTTCTGCTTCATTAGGAGAAACAGTAAATGAGCTAATAGTTATTGGAACATAGAACAACTTATCTAAGGCATCTTTAACCGACTCTATATCAGGGTCAGTATCTGTCTTATAAGTAATGTTGGCTGCATCGCCTTCCATATCTTTGAGTCCTAGGTTCTCTCTAGCTCTTCTCTTATCAGCTTCAGTTAAGAACTCCCCAAGGAAGTTATCCTTTAGTAGATGCCCGTCTTCGTCTGGACAAGTGTTGCAATTACAGCTAGGGGTTTTCTTAGGAATATATGGCTGTTCTGGATTATCGTTCATCCAGTCATCAAGTAGAACTCCTTCTTCTAGTACTTTATATTCTGACATATATTATGCTAACATTAGTTGTTGATAAATAAAGTCACAGTTATCTAATTTAGTATGAGTCTCTATAAAACTTATTTCGTGCAAAATTAAAGAATAGTCTTCTCGGTATCCCTTATATAGTTTTTTCACGTAAGAATTATAATCCTCAATTATTTTCTGTTTAAGTAAACTAATTGCATCCACATCCAGAACTTCTGTTTAAAGTTTTATATTTGTTATTAATTGAATCACAAAAACCATTGCAAGTATTTACTTGTTCTAATATTCTTTGGGCTTCTGCATATTGACCAAGGCTAACGGAGTATTTAATTACGTTAATAGTCATCCAAACAAAATCTCTCTTAAATATTAGGTTGTCTAAATCTGCATTTTTACTCTTACATTTAAGAAGGTTCATGTTTAAAATTTCATTGCACAAAGTAACAAAACATTTGGATAAATAACAAATGGAAAAGGTATTTTTTTCACTTATGGAAATTGTAGTCCCGTCAGGATTTCTTTCAGCAAGTTCGAGTGCAGGACATTCAACAAGCCCTTCATTTATGTACTTATATATTGTAGAACCGTCAGAAACATACACAACTGCATAAGAAGATAAAGAACTGTTAGGATTATCTATTTCTTTTTGCAACCACTCTGTAGTGGGAATTATGATATGTGAGATACGGTAGTTACCATCTTTAGATATGTCTACTTTTACTTCATCAGTGTTAGTTAAATGAGGCGCAACAGTAGATTTAATAAATTCAGGTTCGTCTATCTTATCTAATTGTATAACATTTACAGTTACAGTTTCACTGTACTTAAAAGTGTTAATTATGT
>OGNU01000330.1_pt1 | contig 21962 bp, 20 predicted proteins | sample 1573581 | NCBI WGS metagenome assembly OGNU01 (sample SAMEA2581992, study PRJEB24529) | metagenome | biome: Human gut stool | place: China | collected 2011 | reverse complement strand
TAAGGATGGTGAGTATGGCATGTATGATATGTTGAAAGAGCGCTATAAAATAATAGGCTTAAAAATTGCATATTACCGTAAATTGCGCGGCTATACTCAAGAATACCTTGCCAGTAAAGTAGGCATTACCAGAACGTATTTAGGGCAGATAGAACGCGGCAATAAAGGTAAAAGTTATTCTTTGGAAACCCTGCTTTTAATTGCCGATGCTTTAAATATAGATGTAAACCAGCTTTTAAGCAATACAGAAAATATCTGATGGTCATGTTTATTTGATTAATTTTTTTATAAGTTTAAATGTTGTATTTTATTGCGGCTGAGGATGGTTACAATGTCTTTACAGGAAGCAATTTTAAATGAACATAAAAGAATAGGAGCCAAAATAATGTATTACCGCAAAGTGAACCGTTTTACACAAGGACAGCTTTCTTTGCGGTCATCAGTTCCCAAGACTGCTATATCCCGCATGGAACGAGGAAAAGGAGAATTTAAACTGGAACAGATAATGCTTATAGCTAAAGCTATGGATATAGATTACAGGGAAATATTGAAATAAATTTATGCACATAGCCAATGGGTAGGACAAGTAGTTTTGTATGATAAGAATATACAAAACTACTTGTTTTAGGGGTAACATAATGCAAACTACATCAGATAATTTAAAAATAGCTAAAGACCGCTTAATGTCCATGTACGCGCAGCTTGCCGAAGGTAAAGCACTGTATAAGTCGCAAGAAGCAGTAAAATACAACTGCTCTTTGCGTTCTATACAGCGTGATATTGATGACCTGCGGTCTTTTTTTGCTAATCAAAGCGAAACAACCGGTGTGGTGCAGGAACTTATTTATGACAGAAAACTAAATGCCTACCGCCTTGTACCACCACTAAGGAATCTTTTAACAAATGAAGAAACTTTTGCCGTGTTAAAAGTGCTTTTAGAAAGCCGTTCGCTTACGAAAGCTGAACTGTTTCCAATATTGGAAAAGCTGATAAGCTGCTGCGTACCGCCGGGAAATAGGCGGCAGGTTACAGATTTAATAGCTAATGAACAATACCACTATGTAGAGCCAAGGCACAAAAAAGCAATTCTTGAAAAAATGTGGAATTTATCTGCGGCAATTAGGGAACATAAAGAAATTCAAATAACTTATACGAGGCAAAAGGGTGACGATGTAAGTCGTGTACTCAAGCCTGTTGGTATAATGTTCTCCGAATTTTATTTTTACCTTGTAGGCTTTATTGACGAAAAAGAACAGAGCGAAAAAGTAAAATTTGAAGTAGAAAACGATCCGTTTCCGACGATTTACAGGATAGACCGCATAAAGGAATACGCCGTAACTGATAGGCATTTTAACGTGCCATACCAAAACAGATTTGAAGAAGGCGAGTTCCGCAAGCGCGTACAATTTATGTACGGCGGTAAACTGCAAAAAATAAAATTCTGGTATAAAGGACCTTCAGTAGAAGCAGTTTTAGACCGCTTACCAACGGCAAAAATTGAACAGCAGAATGAAAATGGCTATTTAATTTCAGCCGAAGTGTTTGGTAAGGGCATTGATATGTGGCTGCGCAGCCAGGGCGATATGGTGGAAATGTATACTGTTCATAAAGGAGAGAACCTAAATGAATAAAGTAAAAGAAGTATTAAAAAATATAAAATCTGATAGTAATGGGAATTATTTATACTGTCACTATGGTTTGCGGCAAGTATTAGGAATGTTATATGATGCTGCTGGTGGCATAACTAAAACTGAACTGGCTGACTGGAAATTAGAAAATGCAGTTAGCAATGAGGTAACTTCTTTTAATAAAAAAACAGCAATCAATCCTGAAGCGAAAATATCGCAAGAAAAATCTAAAAATATTCCTATAATTTTAGGAATGGCGTTAAAAGGGTTATCTTATACAAAAGAAGCAGATAATAATGAAATAAAAAATACATTATTAAGTGGGAACCTTTTGCTGATAAATCAAGATTTAGGTGTAAAAATTAAGAATGAATATAATAAACTACTTCAGACAAAATATAGCGCCCAAAATTTATTTTATAGCGAAAGCAATTTAAAGGATATAGTGAAAGAGGCTAATGATTTCATTGCAGAACATACAGGCGGACATTTTAAAAATGCTGTTAATGAAGGTAATATAAGGGATAAAGCTGTTAATGTAACAAATTCAGTTTACTTTTATAGCAAGTGGTCACATAAACTTGAAGATGCAGATAATATCTTATTTACAATTAGTAAAAATAATAGAAGAAAAGTAGAAGCAGTAAAAGGTATGGCAAATAAGTATATTTCTAATGAATATTTACATGGATTTAGCTATGCTTATGCAAATAGAAGGTATAGTTTTATAGCATTGATATTAAAAGAGGATAATAGAGAAATTTGCTGGCAAGATATACCTGATTTTGATGATATAAAGCCGGCTTATAGAAATGACAGTTATATTTGTGATTCTGGCGAAAATATAAAAAATGTAGACTTGGAAATTGCAGATAAAGATGTTTATTTTACTATGCCAAAGTTTAAAATAGATGCAGAGATAAACTTTGATAGCGCATTAAAAGCTATGGGGATAAAAAATATATATGATTTAAATGCAGATTTATCAAAAGGTTTTTCATCGGAAACTGGCTTGTATTTAAGTAATATTGCTCAAAAGACTGGTATTATAGTTGATGAAAATGGTACAGAAGGCTGGAGTTTTACAGATGCCGCAGTCACTATATGTATAAGAGAGAAAGTAGAACTAATTTTTAATAAGCCATATTTTTTTATGGTATATGATGAAATCGAAAAACAACCTATATTTGCAGGGATTATCAATAATCCTAAATGGAACTAATAATATATTAAGGAGTGAAAAAATATGCAAGAAATTACTGTAAAAGATAAAGAAAAGTTAGAATTAGCTATAAAAGACAAATATGATGTCATTTATATAGTTGGAGATTTAGGTGAAAATCTAAAAAATACAGAGCAATTAAAAAAGATGAGTGGACCAGTTTTAGGATTGTTGATAGGTATTGTGATGGCTACGCCATTTTCTTTTGGCGTCTCTACTATAGCTTTAGTTGGTGTTAATGCGGCAGTTGTAGCAGCAGGTGGCAGTGCCATATCACTGGGAACATTAACTGCAATTATTGCAATTGGGGCAACTAATGTATTTGATATATATAAAAATTATAGTGTAGATATTTCTCGCTTTGGTGATGGATATAAAGCGACACTATTTTTGAAAGAAACTTTTGATAAGCTAAAAGATAAAGTGAAAGAGTAATTTTAATAATAGTTAAGAAAATAAAATTAAAAATAGAGGTAAATGATGAGCGATAAATATAACGATTCTGAGTTCACGAGAATTAACGTAAAACGTAATGAAAAAAATATAGCTGAAGAATCTCCCGGATACCATACTTCAGGAATAGATTCTGCAGCACACAATAATGAAATGGTGCGTATTCATGGTAAACAAGGGCATGGCTTCGCAGCAGAACAAGGAAATGACCTCATTGATAATTTGCGTGGAGTAGATTCTAAGGTTGTAGGTAATGATAATAAGAAAAATGGACCGGATAGAATGGTAAATGGTCAGTATATACAAACGAAATATTATCAATCAGCTTCGCAATCTGTTGCTGCTGGATTTAAAAATAAACAATATAAGTATTATGATACTAATGGCAAGGCAATGGCAATAGAAGTTCCCAAAGATCAATACGAAAAAGCCGTAGAACTTATGAGAAAACGTATTAAATCTGGGCAAGTAAAGGGATATAGCGATCCTAAAGATGCAGAAAAACTTGTTAAAAAAGGACATTTAACATATCAACAAGCAAAAAATCTTGCAAAAGCCGGAACAATAGAGAGTTTGGTATTTGATTCAGTTCATGGTGCTATAATTTGTACTAGTGCATTTGGGATTACCGCAGTAATAACATTTGCCAAATCTATATGGGATGGTAATGATATAGACGTTGCTGTTGAAGAATCATTATGTGCTGGTATACAGGTTGGAGGAATTACTTTTGCAACTTCTGTTATTAGTGCTCAACTTGTAAAAGTTGGATTGAATAGCTCATTAAAAACAGTTGGCAGAGAAACAGTAAAAACTGTATTTAAAAGCCAGACAAGCAGGCAAATATTGAGAAAACGAATCCACCATCTCATCATGAATTATTTTTTCTTTTGCTTCATCATTTATCCTTTTGAAAAAAAGTTTCTGTTCTCTATCTAGATATTCTCTCATATATACAGAAAAATCCCTGACACATTCAACAAACTCTTTTTCCGTTTTTAGGGATTGCGCATAATCACACATCTCCATCTCGAAATCACCCCAACGATCTATATCCAATGATATTTCTCTTTTGAATGCCTCAATAATAGGAGATTTCGAATCTGAATTAACCATCCGAGAATCTCGTATTCATACCACAATTAAATCAAAACCATTTCCAATCAAAAATAAAGTCATTTTATCCCCCTTGTATAATCTTCAAAACTATTCAGCTCTACTATTCCCGCCGTGTATCAAACAAAAGTAACAACTACTGTGCTGCATACGACAGACAAATCATCATCACAATTTTAAATGCGAATTTTGTCTCACTTTCGTACATGGGAATTTTTCAGAGGTTCTCAACTATCGACATTTTTTCTAGAAAAAAGAATTTGAAATAAGAACGATAACTATATAGAATTCCCCTCACCCCTATAAGTCATGCTCCCACACATGTCTTATAACCATTATTCTACACAAATCTACAATTTTTTCCAGCACCACCTGCAAAATAAATTCTACCGCTTCAACCTTTCCATCCAGCGCCTCGGAAAAGAAGTCATCATCCATCAGCTTCAGTCTGTCAATCCGATTCAGATACTCTTCCTGCCTGTTCAACTCCATCTTCGCCATACACTCCTCCTGTATTGCCCCGGGGTGATGGTTCATCCATCCAACCTTGTCGACACAAAAACCATATCACAGGTGAAAATACATTGTAAAGCGTAAGTTTGGAACATTTAGGAAAAGCACGCAAGAATGCGGGGTACAGGCGAAAATAAATTTTAAAAACGTAAAAAAACCGCCGAAAGCACTACGCTCCCGACGGTCTCCCATCCCTAATCTCTCCTAAATATATCTCTCGTATACACCTTGTCCGCCACATCATCCAGACAAGCATCATACCGGTTCGCAATGATCGCCTGCGACAGATCATTGAACTGCGCCAGATCATTCACAACTCTGCCGCCAAAGAATGTGCTACCATCCTCCAAAGTCGGCTCATACACGATCACGGTTGCGCCTTTCGCCTTGATCCGCTTCATGACTCCTTAGATGGAACTCTGCCGGAAATTATCCGAATTACTTTTCATCGTCAAGCGGTACACACCAACGACAACTTCCTTTTCCTTCGAAGCATCGTAGTCTTCATTCGGTCCATACGCTCCAGCAATCTCCAGCACTCGATCCGCAATATAATCCTTCCTCGTCCGGTTTGATTCCACAATCGCTTCAATCAGGTTCTCCGGCACATCCTGATAGTTCGCCAACAACTGCTTTGTGTCCTTCGGCAGGCAATATCCTCCATAACCAAAACTTGGGTTATTGTAATGTGTGCCGATTCGCGGATCCAAACACACACCATTGATGATCTGCTGCGTATCAAAGCCCTTCATCTCCGCATATGTGTCGAGCTCGTTGAAATACGATACACGCAGTGCCAGATATGTATTTGCAAAAAGCTTGACCGCCTCTGCTTCCGTATACCCCATGATCAGCGTGTCAATATTCTCCTTGATTGCGCCTTCCTGCAACAGCCCCGCATATGTATGTGCCGCCGCAACCAGTCTCTCATCATCCATATCCGTTCCAACAATGATACGGCTTGGGGATAAATTATCATACAACGCCTTTGATTCCCGCAGAAATTCCGGACTGAAAATAATGTTTTCACAACAATATTTCTTCCGGATGGATTTCGTATATCCCACCGGAATTGTGGACTTAATTACCATAATTGCAGATGGATTATACTTCATTACCAATTCAATGACCGATTCTACTGCAGATGTATCGAAGAAATTCTTCTGACTGTCATAATTCGTCTCGTTACATATATTAAGTATCTCCCGACGCTCATCCTTTGTTGCCGTTGGAATAGCAAAGATGATTTGATCGATCTTATGCAGCAAATATATCGTCTCTTGTTCCTGCTACCGGAACACCCTCGATAAAACGTCCATTCTTGTTCTTATTATCATCAATAAAACATTTCACACGCATGTTGTTGAGCTTGGATGACCGCTGGATTTCTCGCATCAGCGTCTGTCCAGCTGCTCCGGCTCCAATAATCATGACATTATCCACCTGCTTGCCATGTGCCCGGTTTCGTTCCGTGACAAAAATACGATACGAATACCGCAGTCCGATCACGCATACATATTCCAGAACAAATCCTAATATATAGTAGGAAATCGGCATACGCTGCAGGAAGATCGTGATTCCACACAGGTTGATCAGTCCTGCGATCAATGTCGCGTTCGTCATTGGCAGTAATTCACGGATGCCAAGGAACCGCCATATTCGTTTGTACATACTTGTGAGCCAGAAGACTGTCAGCGTGATAACCATTCGAACCGGTATATATATAATCCACGCTTCCAGATATTTGATATCGATTGCTGAGAACCGGCAGTCAAACCGCAGCCACAATGCAACCGCATACGCAAAATTAACTACAACTGTATCGTACACCATAAGCATCACTGCGACAATATGCCAGTGCTGAATTTTGAACTTTTTCTCTCCCATGTTTCCCATTTCTCCCTGTCACCGGACGCCACGCCCGGAAATTTTATCTTTTGTTACCATTCATCTCCAAAAATATAGTATAGCAATTTGTGAATTGCAATAGACCTTGCAAAATTGACACTTAATCTGTCATAATTGGTATTCGTCCTTGTAAATAGGGAGTTTTCTGGCATACTTTCTGCATTTTCCGTTTGTGCAATTTGTTGCCTGAATGCGAGAATTTTTGTTGTGCTTTGACTATTTTTATTATATAATGAGGGCAGTGTTTTATGAAAGGAAGGTATTATACATGAAATTTGGTTACTTTGATGACGCAAATCGTGAGTACGTCATTACAACGCCTAGAACTCCATATCCATGGATCAACTACTTAGGCACACAGGGATTCTTCTCCTTGATTTCAAACACAGCAGGAGGATATTCCTTCTACAAAGACGCTCGTCTTAGAAGAATCACTCGTTACCGTTACAACAACGTACCTATTGATATGGGTGGCCGTTACTTCTATATTAACGAGAATGGCACCATCTGGAATCCAGGCTGGTCTCCAGTGAAGACAGAGCTGGATGCTTACGAGTGCCGTCATGGTATGGGTTATACCATTATCTCAGGTAAGAAGAACGATCTGAAGGCAGAAGTAACTTTCTTCGTACCACAGAATTACGATGGCGAAGTACAGCAGGTAGTTCTGACAAATGAGAGCAACGCAGAGAAGACATTCTCCTTCTTCTCATTTGCTGAGTGGTGTCTGTGGGATGCACAGGACGACTGCACAAACTTCCAGAGAAACTTCAGTACTGGTCGTGTAGAGGTGAAGGATTCTACCATCTACCACAAGACAGAGTACAGAGACAGACGTGATCATTACGCATTTTATTCTGTAAATGATACCATCGATGGTTACGATACAGACCGTGATGCATTCATCGGTTTGTACAATGGTTTCCACAATCCACAGGCAGTTGAAGCTGGTAAGGCTAACAACTCCTTTGCAGATGGCTGGTCACCAATCGCTTCTCATTATAAAGAGATCACACTTGCTCCGGGCGAGTCTAAGACACTCATCTTCATCCTTGGTTATGTAGAGATGCCAGTTGAGGAGAAGTTCGAAGCAGATGGTAAGACAATTAATAAGGTAAAGGCTCTTGCTATGATCGACAAGTACAACACACCTGAGAAGGTTGCTGCTGGTCTTGCAGAGCTGAAAGCTACTTGGGATAATCTCCTTGGCATCTTAAATGTTGACACACCAGATGACAAGGTTAACCGTATGGTTAATATCTGGAATCAGTATCAGTGTATGGTTACATTCAACCTTTCACGTTCTGCTTCCTATTTCGAATCAGGTATCGGTCGTGGTATGGGATTCCGTGATTCAAACCAGGATATCCTCGGTTTCGTTCACCAGATTCCAGACCGTGCAAGAGAGAGAATTATTGATATCGCTTCTACTCAGCTTGAGGATGGCGGTTGCTACCATCAGTATCAGCCACTGACCAAGAAGGGTAACTCCGATATCGGTGGTGACTTCTCCGATGATCCATTGTGGATGATCCTTTCTGTTTCCGCTTACATCAAGGAGACAGGCGACTGGGGTATCCTCGATGAGATGGTTCCTTATGATAATGACGAGTCTAAGGCTAAGCCAATGCTTGATCACCTGAAGGTTTCCTTCTACAAGATCGTAAATAACCTTGGACCTCACGGACTTCCACTTGCAATGCGTGCAGACTGGAATGACTGTATTAACCTGTCATGCTACTCTGACACACCAGGTGAGAGCTTCCAGACATATACAAACCCTAAGTTCGCTGCTGAAGGCGGTTACTCTAAGGTTGCTGAGTCTGTTATGGTTGCTACACTCTTTACCTATGCAGGTCCAAACTATGTATCTATCCTGAAGCACCTTGGCAAGGATGACGAGGCAACAGCTGCTCAGGCTGAAATCGATAAGATGAAAGCAAACATTATGGAATCCGCTTGGGATGGCGACTGGTTCATCCGTGCATACGATGCAAACGGCGAGAAGATGGGTTCTAAGGAATGTGAAGAAGGTAAGATCTTCATCGAGCCACAGGGCTTCGCAATCATGTCTGAGATTGGTAAGGATCAGGGCTGTGATATGAAGACACTTGCAGCTATCGATGAGAGACTGAATACAAAGCATGGTCTTGTACTGAACAACCCAGCATATACAAAGTACTACATCCAGTACGGTGAGATCTCTACATATCCGGGCGGATACAAGGAGAACGCTGGTATCTTCACACACAACAATGCATGGATCATCTGTGCTGCTGCTTACGCTGGTCAGGGTGATCAGGCATTCAAGTACTACTCAGAGATCGCTCCTGCATTTACAGAAGAGACATCTGATATCCACAAGACAGAGCCATATGTATATGGACAGATGATCGGTGGTAAGGATGCTGGTTCTGATATCGGTCAGACAGGCAAGAACTTCGGTCAGGGTAAGAACTCATGGCTGACAGGTACAGCTGCTTGGAACATGGTAGCTATTTCTCAGTACATCCTTGGTGTACAGCCTGACTTCGACGGTTTGAAGATTGATCCTTCTATCCCTTCTGCTTGGGATGGTTTGAAGGCTTCCCGTCAGTTCCGTGGCGACACATATGATATCGAGGTTAAGAACCCAGATCACGTATGCAAGGGTGTTAAGAGCATGACTGTTGATGGCAAGGCAATCGATGGAAATGTAATCCCTGTTGTTGGTGATGGCAAGGCTCACAAGGTTGAGGTTGTTCTTGGTTAATTGATAACTAACGAAACAATTCACAGATAAAAATAGCAGCGGCTGCACATCGTGCAGCCGCTGTTTTTGTATGCAGTCACCACATAAAAAAGGCACCACCCGACAGGTGATGCCCTCATATGTAGAAATTCGGTCCTAAGTCCCGATTAGTCCTCGATACCGTTGTTCTTAAGGTAATTAACAACATCCTCTACAGTTGCCATAGCAGCTACGTCATCTGCAGGGATCTCACAACCATACTCCTCTTCCAAAGCCATAACAAGCTCATAAAGATCCAAAGAATCTGCGCCAAGATCATCCTTGAAAGATGTTGAGAGTTCGATTTCGCTCTCGTCAACGCTAAGCTGGTCTGCAATAATTTCCTTTAACTTTTCTAACATACTATTAGTCTCCTTTTACATTTCATTTTATAACTGCACTTGCATATCGGCTAAGTGACTCTCATACAGAAAATATACAACAGCCCTATACTATATGTCAAGCTAGTATTCGTATTTTTAATAAGCGGGGTTAAAAAGCAATCCGCTCAAACTCTGGTACAGGCATTGGCTTTGCAAAATAAAATCCCTGCGCGATATCACAGTTGGAATTCTTCAGGAAATCCACATGTGCCTTTGTCTCGACGCCTTCCGCGATTACCTGCAAATGCAGATCCTTCGCCATACCGATGGTGTGATTTACCACAATCTTGCCCTTCTCCGAAGCGATCTCACTATCAAGGAATTCCTTGTCGATCTTGATCGTATCGACCGAGATATTTCGAATCAGATTCAATGAGGAGAATCCGGAACCGAAATCGTCCACCTCCAGCTTAAATCCCAGCTTCTGAAGACGGTCAAGCACACGATTCAGCTCCTCCGGCTTGTCTAAAAACAGGGATTCTGTAATCTCCAGATTCAGCATATCCGGTGTGAGATCGTATTTGTGGATCAGCTCCATCAACGCCTTTTCCAGATCGTTGTGCTGAATATGATATCTCGATATATTCACGGATATCGGCACAACCGAACGTCCCTGATCCAACCAGCGGCGGATATTCTTACACGCCTCTTCCCACATGTATTCATCCAGCTTCAAAATAAAGCCGTTCTTCTCAAATAACGGAATAAAATCGTTCGGCGGAATCAAGCCCTTCTCTGGATGCTGCCATCTGCAAAGCACTTCGGCACCACACAGGGAGTTGTCCTTCAAACGATACTTCGGCTGCAGATACATCTGATATTGATGCTCGGTCAGCGCCTTCTCCATATCCTGCTCGATCTGTCCGGCACGCAGCATCTCCTCGCGGTAATGCTCATCATAAAATGCACAGAACTTCATGATATTACCCTTTACGGTACGCTCTGCCATCATCGCACGGTCGCACATCAGATTCACCGGAATACTTCGGTCATTCACCAGATAAATACCGAACTTTGTCACGATATCATACTGGAATGGATTGTTGCTGATCTTCTTGCGCAGCTTCTCAATCTCTTTGATGATCTCGCCCTTTTTATCATAGCTCATATAAAAGACGAACATATCCGAATGCAATCTTGCGTAATTGTTCTGATTGCCATATGTCTCCTGCAATACCCGCGCTACAAAACGGAGCACCTGATCGCCCTCCGCAATACCGTGGATATCGTTAATATTCTTAAAACGCTCAATGTCTAACAACACAATTGCATAATTATTGTATAAATCCTGAATCGCAACCTGCGTCTGATCATAAAACCGAATCCGGTTCGAAATGCCAGTCAGCTTGTCCACCTCGTCTGGTGTATGATCCATCAGCTTGACTGCCTGCTCCATCATATTCTGCATAACTACCTGCTCATTGTCGCCGAGTGCGACCAATGTTGCAAGCACAGCGTCTCTACCGTCAAACCATGCAATATCATGATAACGCCACGTTGCCACGCCATCAAGCAGCTCCTCATAACGCTCCCGCACCAGCGGTGCCTGTGTCTTGATATGCTGCATCGGGCAGTCCATACACGGAGTTTCCTTCGTACAAAGCACCTCATGACAAATCATGCCGACACGATTCCCCATCAATTCAATCGCCTTGTCATTCTGATACAGAATCTCAAAGCTGGAACGGTCAATGACGATGCTTGCCTCACATCCGGCATTTAAAATGGAGTGAATGACCTGCTTCGTCTCCTGCATATTTAATTCATCGGTTATCATACCGAAATTCATATATTCGCTTCCTTTTATTAGGTAAATATTTATTTAGTAAACAAGACAGATTTACTATAACAATGATGGAATTTTATGTCAATCGAAATCAGTCAAATACTTACAAATACTTGTGATTTTCTATGTTTTTACTAGATTCTTTTCCTCGTTTTATATAATTTTTTGGTTGACAGAATGTGTATTATTCACTATACTAAATAATAAGAATTATTACTATTTTATGATATAGTATCAATACTATTCGTATACAGATAATGTGCAGAGTACGTTAACTCATATATTGTTCAGAGTGTGTTAGCTCATATATTGTGCATACAGTGTATTAGTATATATAGTAACGGAGGTATCTATGGCAACAAGCAAATATAGTCATCAACGAGAATCAATTATAAACTTTCTGACGGGCAGAACCGATCACCCGACTGCGGATGCTGTCTACCAGTATTTGCGGAACGACCTCCCAACGATCAGTCTCGGTACGGTCTACCGGAACTTAAACCAGATGGCAGCGTCCGGCAGGATTCTGCGTCTGCATGTAGACGGAAAAACCGATCACTACGACGCCTGCACCGACCCACATGCCCACCTTTTATGTACGAAATGCGGTGCCGTGCGTGATATCCATATGAATTTCGAGGATGATCTGATTGCACAGGCTGCAGAAATCTCACCATGCCGCGTGGATGGCGTATCTGTATTGTTTACTGGTTTGTGTGAAGAGTGCGCAGACTGTGTCGACGATGAACTTTGATGGGTGATAAATCATAATTGGTGTTGAACTGTAATTGATGAAAAATCGCCGGTTCATAACAATTTCCCCAATATTTGACTTCTGTGTCTGTTTTACTGGGTAAATTATACGTAAAAACTAAAAAATCCCCAACCATTTACGCTCTCAAGCAGCTTCCGGTTGGGGAATTTTTTGTTATATGAATTTATTCCCCAATCAGCCACTTTCTAGCCAGCTTCCATCTGGGGAATTTTTATTCTACTGCATTTTTTACCCAACAGTCACCCAATAATCAGTACTACTGCATCAGAATCATTGGGTTGATTGGCACGCCATTCTTCATCAGCTCGAAAAATACATGTGTACCTTCCTCGGTATAGTAACTGCTTGGAGGAGCAACCTCGCCGATATTCTGCGCGGTTGTAATCGTATCACCCTCGGCGACAGTGACATTCATCAACTGTCCGTAGATTGCTTTGAATCCATTTCCCATGATTACAGTCACCGTCGTTCCATGCTCTTTGTCCTCGCTGACAGACTCGACAACGCCCTCATAGGCTGCCAATACATTTTCTCCCTCATCTGCAGCGATCAGGATACCCGGATTGCAACGATAAGAACGAAGTGTCTTGAAGTATACGGTTGTGTCCATGCTGTATGGCAAGATGACCTTTCCATCTACTGGCCATACGAGCGTGCCACCTTCGTTGTAGGCATTCGCAACAACCACACCATCTTCATTGACGATCACGCCATCACTGCTTGTCTCTGCAGTCTCTTCAGATGATGCATTGCTGTCACTTGTACTTTCATCTGTATTTTGTGCGCTTTCATTTGCGCTGTTTTCTGTATCCACACTTTGTGCATCTTCATTTGCAGCTATTTCCTGTGCTGTCTGATTGTCCGCATCGGTATCACCAGCAACTGCTTCATCGGAATTTGCCTCTGCTGTTTCCGGCATCTCCACCTTTGTCTCAGCAACCTGTTCCGTTGTTTCTGTTACCTCCGGTGCATTCAGATCCACCGTCTGCTTGTCTACTCCAAACTCGCTTTTGTAAGTATTGTAATTATAGATTACCATCAGACCAACGAACGCCAGAACGCCTGTGCCTATCGCAATATACAGTCCCTTTGTCCGCAAAAATTCTTTGAATCGGTCCATACTCTGCCTCCTTTTGATTTGCTAATGCTAGTATGGACACATTATTTTCCTTTTATTCAATTATTTTCTTTTTGCTCGATTATTTTTCCTTTGGTGGCGATCACCGCACGCTCATAACGCGCCTTGACGGATTTGTAATTCTCCCTGCCCCATTTTGCGATATAATCTTCTTCCGTATAATATTGAAATTCCAGATCTGACGCCTGTATTACGGTCGCGTCTCCCATCGCATAATACACCTTCGTCCGAAGCGCGACCGCCTGTGCCTGCAAATAGCTGTCATCCGCGCTTGCATCCACGATTCCCGGCATGATATGCGCTACATATTTTTCCACATCCACCAGCTCATTTCCCGCTTTCGTCTGCACCAGCACATCTCTCCCGGTTGAAATGCGTTCCAGCGAGGCAGTCCCGTCCCCCTGCTTTCCATTCACGCAGAATGTGACGAGACACGGCACCACGATTGCACAGACAACCGCCACTAAAATATATGGAAATACTTTCATATACAACAACCCTTTTCTTGCTCGTTTTATTATATGTACAAACGCGGAGCAGCATGCTGTATTTTTGTATGTGTGCTCGCGATTGCTTCCGGCTTGACATATTCCGTATAATGTCTATAATAATAGCAGAGTGTTTGTCATATATGGCTGCGCGAAGGGGCACACCACCACGGGTGTGGTTTTTTCGCGTGGCTTTTTTGATATTTTATAAACGGAGGTTTCAAATATGGAGAATAACAACGATGTTTTCATGCTTGGCGGACATGAGTTTCATTCCCGCTTTATCTTAGGTTCTGGAAAATACAATTCCCACCTGATCCGTGCGGCAGTCGAATATGCCGATGCCGAGATCGTCACGCTCGCCCTGCGCCGTGCCAATACCAGACCAGAAGAGAATATTCTGGACTTTATCCCGAAGAACGTAACGCTGCTGCCGAACACATCCGGCGCAAGAAATGCAGAGGAAGCAATCCGTATCGCCCGCCTCGCCCGTAAAATGGCTGGCACTGATTTCGTCAAGGTCGAGATCATGCGCGATTCCAAATACCTGCTTCCTGACAATCAGGAGACGATCAAAGCGACAGAAGTCCTCGCGAACGAAGGCTTTGTCGTTATGCCTTACATGTATCCAGACCTGAATGTTGCCCGTGATCTGGCAAATGCAGGCGCCGCCTGTATCATGCCGCTCGCATCGCCGATTGGTTCCAACAAGGGTCTTGCAACGAAGGATTTCATCCAGATTCTGATTGATGAGATCGACCTCCCGATCATCGTCGATGCCGGTATCGGACGCCCTTCACAGGCTTGTGAAGCAATGGAAATGGGTGCCGCTGCCATTATGGCGAACACCGCGATTGCAACTGCCGGTGATATCCCGATGATGGCCAGCGCATTTAAGGATGCAATCATCGCCGGTCGTAAAGCTTATCTGGCAGGACCTGGGCGCGTACTCGACAAGGGCGGCGCAGCTTCCGATCCTCTGACCGGATTTTTGCGATAGGAGGAAAATAACGAATGGAACAAGAATATACGATAGATAATTCCTACCTCTCCCCGGAAGCGCAGAAGCGCAAGAAGGACTTGGAGGAAAACCCGGCATCCCGCACCAACCATATGGAATATATGGACGGCATGGAAGTGCTGGATTCTGATATCAAGGACAAGGTGCGCGCAGCCATGCAGTCCTATGATTACAACGCTTACACTGACGCAGATGTCCGCACAGCCCTTGCAAATGCGAAGCAGGGACACTGTGGCATTGAGGATTTCAAAGCACTTTTATCCCCTGCCGCACTTCCACATTTGGAGGAAATGGCTGCTCTGGCACAGAAGGAGCGGTTGGCACATTTCGGCGACTGTGTGTACATTTTCACGCCATTATACATTGCGAACTATTGTGAGAATTACTGTGTATACTGCGGTTTCAACTGCTACAACCACATTCACAGAAAGAAGCTTACCGAAGCAGAAATGGAAGCAGAGATGAAGGTCATCGCAGATTCCGGCATTGAGGAAATCCTGATGCTGACCGGCGAGAGCCGCGCCGTAAGTGACGTGAAATACATCGGCGAAGCGTGCAAGCTGGCGCGGAAATATTTCCGGAATATCGGTCTGGAGATCTACCCAGTCAATACCGACGAATACCACTATCTGCATGAGTGCGGTGCCGACTACATCACTGTCTTTCAGGAGACTTACAACCCAGACAAATATGAGACGCTTCATCTGATGGGACACAAGCGTGTATGGCCATACCGTTTTGACGCACAGGAGCGCGCGCTTCGCGGCGGCATGCGTGGTGTCGGATTCTCCGCTTTGCTGGGGCTCGATGATTACCACACAGATGCTCTTGCAACAGCTCTGCACGTATATTATTTACAGCGCAAATACCCTCATGCGGAAATGTCTATTTCCTGTCCGCGTCTTCGTCCGATCATCAACAACGACAAGATCAATCCAAAGGATGTCCACGAAAATGTCCTCTGCCAGATCTTATGTGCTTACCGGTTGTTCCTTCCATTTGCAGCAATCACAGTTTCTTCCCGCGAGGAAGCGCGCTTCCGTGACGGTATCATCCGCATCGCCGCAACGAAGATTTCCGCAGGTGTATCGACCGGTATCGGTGACCACAAGGAGAAATACGAAGCACACGAAGTAACAAAGATAGATTCTATCCAGAAAAGTGTGAATAATAGCGCACAGACAGACGATGGTCTGGCATGCGCAAATGACGGTTCACCGGCTGATGCTGCAGATGCTGGTGATGAGCAGTTCGAGATTGCTGACAGCCGCAGCTTCGAGGAAATCTACGATGCCATCCGCGCGCAGGGCATGCAGCCGGTATTGAACGACTACTTGTACACAGAGGAATACCATAATTAGGTTGTGGGGATTCTAATTTAGACTGGTAGCATCATGGCTTTATTAGTTATTGGTTGGGGAAATTTTAGCTATTTAGATTTTTTACCCAAGTTTCCTTAATTTAATTGTCTACTTGTTGGGGAGATTTCCTACAATACGGTTTTTCTCCCCAACTTGCTATAGTCTAATTACCTATTTATTGGGGGACTTTTGTACTATTTAATTTTTCACCCAATTTGCCATGGCTTAATCGCCTACTTGTTGGGGGAATTTTCCTATAATATGAATTTCTCCCCCCAACCTACGCCATAGCGGACATATCAAGACTAGGGAATATTTACAATTATCAAATGATATTCTCGAAAGGATTACAGAATATGATGACACAGACACGAATCGCAGTAACAAACCGGACTATATGTTATGAATTATACAAACAGGCAGGCTTAGCAAGTGCAGAGGACACACCGCTCACTTGCTTATCCCGCCAGATTCGTGTGCTTCTAAACAATAATTCTTACGATAAAATTCTAGTTCGTGAAAAGGATCTAAGCGTAGAGGAATACCATGAATTTATCGCTGATATTTTCTCTGCCCAACATTCCTATCGCTCCGCAACTAACTTGACCTCCAATAACTGTACATCTCCAAAGAATCCGCTCACCATTAACTCAAGATCAGATAATTCTACCCTCACAAAATCAATATGCTCCGATGGATTCAACATAATGTCCTCCCGCATCATTGTACACAATTTTCCAGCGGTTGCCGAAGAATTTGGTACAGATCTGCATCTGCCATTTTTCATGTTTACGAATTTACTTTGTCAATCAGGCAATTCAGGACAAAATAATTTTCAGAATTCCCTATCTAATAGTTCTGTCCTGGCTTCTGATGCTTCTGGTACCTCTGTTATAACTTCAAATAACGATCTGACTCATGGTACCTCTGTTATAACTTCAGATAATGGTCTGTCCCATGAGAATACTACATCCGCAACAACATCTTCTGACGGCTTCCGAAGAAAATATCCGCACATCAAAAGGATCGGAACCTCTATCCACAGTGTAGAGGACGCAGTCTTTGCAGAATCACATGGTGCAGATTACATCACCGCCGGACATATCTTTACAACGGATTGTAAAAAAGGGCTTCCGGGAAGAGGTATTGACTGGCTGAAGTCAATCTGCAATGCTGTTTCTATTCCAGTGTACGCCATCGGTGGAATTTCAGATGCAAATGTTTCCATGTTATACGATTGTAATATATCTGGATATTGCATGATGTCGGCGTCCATGAAACCAATTCTATCCGAATAATTGAGCGTTCCATTTTAAGGAATTAAGTTTGTTTCTGACAGATTACCTACTTTAATAAACCTAATTAAACTCCTTACAATTTGGAGCTTTTTCCCTTTTGGTTTACTTTACCACTACTCTGTCACATACTTTTGGGATTTACTATATTGTAACTTCATCACATATTTTTGATTTTTCTCTGTTGCAACCTCATCACTCGTTCTTCGTTTAGTGCAAATCTTATATTTTCTCCATTTTCCCCCAGCATATTCCCACTTGAATTTGTGCAAATCTCCTAAACTTGCATTTTTTACTCAAAAAGTTCTTTACAAGCAATCATAATCCATGCTATTGTCTATATGGTTAATTCATTTAATTTCTAAAGTGAATTTATCTACATGTTCTTATTTTTACCCATTATTTTATTACATAATGAACATTATAACGAAACAGGCATAATTGTATCAAACTATGTCATGTCATAACACTTTTTCTGACCCGGATTCTACTTCCCCCGGTCCCATATTTTTCTTTCTGACTAGGGACATTTTCTATCAGTTTCCTGTCATGTTCCTAGTCAATTTCAAAAACTATAATTATTTTATTTAACAACGGAGGTTTTTATGGACGTACAAAAAATGCAAAAGGAACTCGAACATTTATTAGCTGAAGTACACTGGATACAGCAAAAGCTAAAGAATCTACCAGAGGAAAACATATCTTGTGAGCGCGACAAACAATACATTCGATGGTACTTAATATCTGAAGGGAAACGAAACTATCTGCCACGCTCACAAGAGAAATTAGCCAATAAATTAATGCAGAAAAAATACTATCTCGCCCGTCTAAAAGATGATTTGGATGAAATTACATTTCTAAAAAAATGCTTGAAAATTGCACCACCACACACACGAAGAATTGACAAACTTCTATCTCCAGATTCTTCCTATCACAATCTTCTACTTTCAGCAGTTTTCAATGATGAAGTTTCATGGTCAACAACCGACTATCAAAGATCCAATAACTATCCAGAAAAATTAATTCATAATACTTATGCGGGGATTCTGGTACGTTCCAAATCAGAAGTTCTTATTGCCAATGCCCTATTTTCAAAGCAAATTCCTTTTCGATATGAAGCATGTTTGCAACTTGGATCTCATACTGTCTATCCGGACTTCACGATCCGACATCCTGTCACAAAGAAAATATATTATTGGGAGCACTTAGGAATGATGGGGGAGGAAGACTATCTCGACAATGCCTTAACGAAAATCCGACGTTATTGCCGGAACAATATCTATCCTGACGGCAATTTGATTCTTACATATGAGTCGCGTCAAACGCCACTTGATTCTGAACTTGTCCTACATATCATCGAGCACTACTTCTCGTAGCTTCCGGTTGGGGAGTTTCTCTCGCTCTACCACTTTCTACCCAACCTGCTTGCTTCTCTGTAGCTTCCGGTTGGGGATTTTCTCCCGTTCCGCCATTTTCTACCCAACCTACTTGCTTCTCTTTACCTTCCGGTTGGGGATTTTCTCCCGCTCTGCCATTTTCTACCCAACCTGCTTGCTTCTCATAGCTTCCGGTTGGGGAGTTTCTCCCGTTCCGCCATTTTCTACCCAACCTGCTTGCTTCTCTTTACCTTCCGGTTGGGGATTTTCTCCCGCTCTGCCACTTTCTACCCAATCCGCCCCAATATCCACAGAGACAAGATGCGCTCTGCGCATCTTGCTCTGATTAGCGGTCGTCAAATGCACCGCATAAATGGGGGAATTCCCTCCATTCTACTATTTTCTTCCTAATCCAGCTTGCTTTACTCCAAAAAAGGCTGCCACCATCGGTGACAGCCTTCTCCCATATAACCGGCATGTGCACGCACAGCCGCTCATATATTCCTATCTATAAAATTACAATGTAACTTCTACTTTCTCAAGCTTCCAGATCTCCTGTGCATACTCTTCGATTGTTCTATCAGAAGAGAACTTACCTGCACAAGCAGTGTTGAGCATAACCATCTTAGCCCAGTTAGCCTTATCCTTGTAAGCCTTGTTTACACGCTTCTGTGCATCTGCATAAGAATCGAAATCCTTCAATGTGAAGTATACGTCCTTCATTACAAGAGAATCATATAAGTCACGGAACAATTCCTTATCGCCATTTGAGTAAGTGCCATCTACCAGCTGGTCAAGAACCTTCTTAACCTTTGGATTTGAATTGTAGATGTCCATTGGATAGTAACCGCCATCCTTCTCATACTTCATTACTTCCTCAGCTGAAAGTCCAAAGATAAATGCGTTCTCCTTACCAACTTCCTCTACGATCTCTACGTTTGCACCATCCATCGTACCAAGTGTAACAGCACCGTTCAACATGAACTTCATGTTACCTGTACCGGAAGCCTCACGGGAAGCTGTTGAGATCTGCTCCGATACATCTGCTGCTGCGAAGATGATCTCTGCGTTTGATACACGGTAGTTCTCGATGAATACAACCTTGATCTTGCCCTTGATAGACTTATCATTGTTGATCACGTCTGCTACAGAGTTAATCAGCTTAATTGTAAGCTTTGCTGTCTTGTAACCAGCTGCTGCCTTTGCACCGAAGATAAATGTTGTCGGCTCAAAATCCATATCCGGATTTGCCTTCAACTCATTGTACAGATGCATAACATGAAGGATGTTAAGCTGCTGTCTCTTGTACTCATGAAGTCTCTTAACCTGAACATCGAAGATAGAGTTCGGATCTACATCGATACCATTGTGTTCCTTGATGTACTCAGCCAGACGAACCTTGTTCTTGTACTTAATGTCCATGAACTCCTTCTGCGCCTTCTTGTCTGTTGCGTACTTCTTCAGACCTTCAAGTACCGGAAGATCTGTGATCCAGCCGTCGCCGACCTTCTTTGTAGCCCAGTCAGCAAGCAATGGGTTTGCATGGAGAAGGAATCTTCTCTGTGTAATACCGTTTGTCTTGTTGTTGAACTGCTCCGGACGCATCTCGTAGAAATCACGAAGCTCACGCTTCTTCAAGATTTCTGTATGAAGTTTAGCAACACCGTTTACGGAGTAAGATCCGGCGATAGCAAGGTGAGCCATCTTAACCTGACCATCATAGAGGATAGCCATGCTGCGAACCTTATCCTGGTTGCCCGGATACATATCTTCAATCTTAAGAACGAATCTACGGTTGATCTCATCTACGATCTGATATACTCTAGGAAGAAGCTTCTGGAAGAGGTCGATTGGCCACTTCTCAAGTGCCTCAGCCATGATTGTATGGTTTGTATATGCGCATGTTCTGCAAGTGATATCCCAAGCATCATCCCACTCAAGATTCTCCTCATCAACAAGGATTCTCATAAGCTCTGCTACTGTTACAGTTGGATGTGTATCATTCAGCTGGAATGTAACCTTGTTTGGAAGATCATGGATATCTGCGTTGTTCTCCTTGAACTTCAGGATTGCTCTCTGTACAGAAGCGGATACGAAGAAGTACTGCTGCTTTAAGCGAAGCTCCTTACCTGAATAATGGTTATCGTTTGGATAAAGTACCTCAACGATGTTACGGGCAAGGTTTGCCTGCTCCACTGCGTTCTGATACTCACCCTTATCAAATGAATTAAGATTGAACTCCTGTACCGGCTCTGCATCCCAGATACGGAGTGTATTTACAACATTATTGCCATATCCAATGATTGGAAGATCATATGGAATCGCACGAACTGCCTGATAATCCTTGTGTACGAAGTAATTCTTTCCCTCTCTGCATTCTGTCGCTACATAGCCACCGAACTTAACCTCTACTTCATACTCCGGACGTTTTACTTCAAATGGGTTGCCGTTCTTCAACCAGTTATCCGGCTTCTCGATCTGGTAACCATTCTCGATTGCCTGCTTGAACATACCGTAACGATAACGGATACCACAGCCATATGCCGGATAGTTCAATGTAGCAAGGGAATCCAGGAAACATGCAGCCAGTCTGCCAAGACCACCATTACCAAGTGCTGCATCCGGCTCCTGATCCTCGATCACATTCAAGTCAAAGCCAAGCTCTGCCAATGCTTCCTTCACCTGCTCATAGCATGTGAGGTTGATCATATTATTACCAAGTGCACGGC
>OGNU01000321.1_pt1 | contig 22239 bp, 11 predicted proteins | sample 1573581 | NCBI WGS metagenome assembly OGNU01 (sample SAMEA2581992, study PRJEB24529) | metagenome | biome: Human gut stool | place: China | collected 2011 | reverse complement strand
CTTGCTCAGGTCCCTGATCTGGACGTAGTGGGTGCCGACGTCGGCATCTTTGATGATCAATTTATCACTGTTGCTGTCATTGTTGCTGCCAAGGTCGGTATCCATGATAAAGGTGTTGCCGCTGCCGCTCAGTTTGTCGATGGTCAGGGTCTCGTAGTCAGGAGGGGTAACAGATCTGTACCCGGTCAGGCTGTGATCTGTCATATCGATCCCGGCGCTGGTGGCTGTCAGGGTGCCGTTGATGGCAAAACTGCCGCCGCCGACTGCTGAAAGTTCCAGGCTGCCGCCGCTCATCGTGAGCCCGCTGACGATACCGCCGCTGGCAAGCTGCATTATGCCGCCGCTAACTTCGGTTGCCAGGGCTGTGCCGCCGCTGGCGATATTCTGCGTGCCGCCGTTGATGGTGGTATTGGCTGCTGTGCCGCCTGTCAAAACAGCCTGCGTGCCGCCCTGCAGGGCGCTGACTGTGCCCACGCCACCGGCAGAGATTGTCTGCGCACCGCCATTCATGCTGTTGGCGATACCCGTCTGGCCAGCTGTCAAATTCCAGCTATCGCCTGCCGTTACCGTCCCGACAATGCCTGTGCCGCCGCCCGAGATGATCTGCTTTGCTGTAACGTGCTCAACATAGCCCGTGCCGCATATGAAATCTTAGGATAGTCGTCCGGTACAAACTGAAGCATATTTATCATCATGTTATTCTTATCAATATAGTCATCATTCCATACCTGATCACTTCCAACTATATATCCTGAATAGTCTTTAAGGCTTTCCTTTATGTTGTCCGGTGTATATATCTGACTGCTGTGAGGTATCTCCTGCATGAAAGCTCTCATATGCTTCTGACGCTTTTCTATATCAGCTGATATCACATTTTTACGCCATTCCATCTCCCGGTTATGTTTTGTTGCCTTTATCTCTGCAGCCGGGTTCTTTATCATGCGGATTGCTTTGCTTGTTAATTTTCTTCTAAAGCTGACAGTTTCTTTCTTATAATGCCACACTGACAGCTGTTCTGACTCAATTCCGTTATCTTCAAGTGTCTTTTGTAATGCGTAGGCCTGAAGAAGCCCACCAATATTATAATTGTTATAATATAAAGTTATAATTCCAATCATATATGTCCTCATTTATACACTTAATAAATTACTAATACTCTGTAATAATACCGGAGATATTTTATATATCATTAAATATATTCTATATTTCTTTCTCAGCAAATGTTTCTGTCTGCCAAGATACTGTACAGTTTCTTTTTGCAGATTACGGATTTTCTTCTCTTTAGCATACGCAATTAATGTCTTCATATATAAATCTGCTGTCACGGCATCATACTGAATTTTTTTATTGACACCCATATCTGTTACAATATTTTCTATCTCTTTCGCTGCGAGATTCCAAGAATCCATAACCTCTGCTGTCACTTTATGACTCAGGCTCGTTTCATTATCCATATTGTAATGATACAATCTATCACAGCAGTATGTTCCATTCTCAATATGAGCCATATATCTGCAGCAAAACAGCATATCCTCCCACATAATATATGAATTGTTAAATGTTATATCGTACTTTTCAATTATTGATTTCTTAAATAACTTATTCCACAGATATCCGTAACACGCTTCTTCTGACGGATAACCAGGCATAAGCATTCTTTTTAATACATCCAGCCTGTCACAGCTGACCGTGCCTTTAGAATCACTGCCTGTTTCTGAGTCATCCAATATACTGTATCCGCATATTGACACATCTGCGTCAGCAATTCCGCTCACTAATCTTTCAACAAGCACCGGCTCTATCCAGTCATCTGAATCCACAAAGCATATATATTCGCCATCAGCATACTGCAGTCCTGCATTTCTTGCACTTCCTGCACCAAGATTCTGCTGATGAATAACATTTACCTTTTCATATTCTGCTGCATATTCATCGCATAAAGCGGCTGAACCATCTTGTGAACCATCATCTATAAGTATTATCTGAATATTATGATATGTCTGTCCCAATATACTTTTTACACATCTGTCAAGCCAGTGCTCACTGTTGTATACAGGAACTATAATTGATACCAGTCCATTCATAATATTATTTTCCACCCTTACTCTTTTTTCTAAAATTCAATACAAATGTTCCATATCTTATTGAAATATGACAGAAGAATATATCAAATATAAAAATGCCTACAAGATAATATATCATTGCTCTTGCAAATATAAGTTCAAAAAATTTATTTGAGAAAAAGCTGAAGATTATTGCAAATCCGACATATGAATATATCAGCAGTCTGTAATCAATATTTCCTCTGCTTTTCTTGTACTTTATACTGTCGTATATCTTCTGGCAGAATATGCCTAAAAGTCCCATAGATATAAATACACCTGGTATACCAAAATCATTGTATAACGGCATGAGCTGTGTATATACATTTCCAAGTATCTTACCATCAATCCATCTATACTTATATACTTTAGGTATGATGAAATGTTCTGAACCAAGCATTTCATTTACCCATGAATATGTATCACGAAATGTTATTAATCCAAACCCATTACCTTTAATTCTTCCGTCCTTAATAAACAATTCAAGGTTCTTGACTGGTGCACCTATATAATTTGCTATAAGATCTACTACAGTTATATCAGACAATGTTCTTCCCTGAATTGCAAAGAGCATATTAAATACAATTATAGCAGCCATAATAAACAAAACACCTTTAATAACGCTGGCAATATTAATATTCTTTTTCCAGCCGTTATATCTCTGTTTAAGTACTATATAGATAATCACCGTTGCAATAATATACATAAAAAATGTAGTCCGTGTTCCGCTGAGAAGCGCACCTGTCATTCCCACAAATATATTAATATATATAAGTATATTATTCTTCTTTCTGCATATTATATTATTTACTGCAAGATATATTACATAATAGATACCCGGCATATTGATAATCGTACCAATATTAACCAGACCAGAACTATACACCTGTTTTCCGCTTTTACCGGCATTATAATACTCTCCAATGGCATCAGACATGCCTGACAACGAAAAGCTTCCTGTCGTTTTCATAATCATGATTATGTACAATCCATATAAAACCAACTGAAAAAGTAGATAGATGCATAACTTATATCCATTAACCGCTACAGGCTCAAATCTGTATGAAGCAGGCTCTCTGCCGTTCTTATCAAGTATATATGTAATATAACTGAATATATTAAATCCTATCAAACCAGCCAATATGACCAGTATAAGTCTGTAATCATTAAATCCCCATACATCCGCATATATGCAGCAACACAATAGAGATACTGTAAATGCTGCTGTAATCAAAAATGCCGGTGCTGTCATATCTTTATTAAACAACTGCATGGTTATAATTAATAACACTAATACACTAAGCATTAAAATGTATATCATTGTTTAATTGTCCCTTCCAAGCTCAATCCTCTTCATTATTATTCATACGATGCAGCTTCATATATAATCTTAAATATGGAAATGGTATTTTCATTAAACGCTTGAAAAATCCAACTTTCCACTGTGCTTCTGATAAATCTCTTAAACATTTCTTGGGATTAGGTACATAAGATAATACTTTCTTAGGCCTTGCAAGATAATTCTCACTGCCATTGTTAAAGAAAATAAAATCTCCAAACATTTTTACATCCTGCATATTAGGATTGGTACCTGTTGTATACATATATTTAAACAGTGTTTTAACGTCACTGTTTATATAATCTGAAACTTTACTATCCTTAAAGTCTTTCGCAAAATTAACTGCACCCTTCTGAATATTAATTACATTCTGTGCCTCGTGTGACAATTCACCATCTTTAAGATATTCATACTCATATCTTACTGCAGCAACCACTCCGTCTTCTCTTGTTTCATAACATTTTACGGAACCTGACTGTTCTAAAAATAATGTTTCAAATAATGGTCTGAATGCAATCTCAATATCTTTATCGTTACTGTTATTAAGACAGTCAAACAGATATCCCTTTGCTTTATATCCGTTTTTGCCGAGATTTTCTCTTGATTTCTTAGATAAACCAAGATAATAACCTGTTATATTGTTAGATATTCCATTATTATTGAGTGTCTGTATCAAGTTCTTCTGCATAGAACCACCCCAGCCTATATCAACAACAGCAATTTTCTTACTGAAATCACACTGTTTAAGGTAATTAATAAGATTCTCAAATTCCATACTGGAATTATTAATCACATCTGATTTAATTCTTTGATATAACTTAACAAAATCGGGATTATCCTTTAATTCATCTCTCCTGATATGTCCTCTCAAAGTAAATCCGTATTCCTTGATTACATTTTCATAATCAGAAGCCTCTAGTCCAAGACTATCCAGAAGCTGTTCCATATTCGTCGTTGACAACAGCGGTGATTCATTAATAACGTACTCTATGCTGTTGTTATTGTGATATGAAGGAACTCTTAAGCTTCGTCGTGATGCCTCAAAATATCTGTCAGAAATCTTTTTATCATATCCTAATTCTCTGTATACTTTACGCATTATGAAACCATCTCTTGCCATAAAATATACTTCCTGTATTCCTTCTTTTACAAGATCCTCATACATCCATTTAATAAAGCCGTATAATACCGGACCGAATCTTTCATATCCAAAATTATAGAAATAATCCTCATCATATGAATGGTGATTACTTAAAAATGCACTTAAATATGCATCCTTATCCGATTCAATATCAAATTTTCTTTCAAGTCTGTATGTATTAGTTTTAATTTTACAAGATGAAAGTCCTGATTTCTTTGCCGCAACATAATCTGCCATAAAATTATTTCCGACATGGCACATGTTCTTACAGCCGTATTCTGACTTCACGTATTCATACAATTCACCACTTGATTTTGTTTTTCCTATCTCATTGGATACTATTAATGCCTCATATCCCTTTATTCCATTATTATCAAGAATTGACTGTATAACTTCTCTGCTAAGGTACATATCAGATATAAGAAATACTCTTTTATATTTTACAATTCTATTATATATATCAATCATGTCTTTATTAACTGTACACAGACTATTCTCGTACTCTATCTCATTCGACATAAGTTTCTGCTTATTATCTTCATTATTCGAATACATAATAGCATATATATCTTCAAGTGACACCTCGCCTAAAGCCTGTCTTGCAATTCTTTCTGCCCCGACTCTGTTTTCATAAAAACTATCATCTCTCATGCATTTTCCCATAAGTCTGAAAACATCTGTAGGCTTAGGTACATCTCTTTTTATAAGAGTATCAAATATATCAAATGATATCTCACTATATTTTTCAAGCCTATTTTCTAATTGTGCATATGAAATAGTCTGAACATCGTCCATTATCTTTCTAATTGTGGATTTAATCATCAAATTTTCTCCATCTTGTTTAATTAATTTATAACTTTTGCCTTATTAACAGACTTTGATTTTATCTTATAAAATAAAGATGACATATTAATCTTTACGAATCCAATCGCTTTACCCATAAATATACATAATGACACATTATGCATTCTCATTGGTGTAGCAGCTACTGACAATACCTTAGATTCAATTCTGCCTTTCTTTATAGCTGTATAACTAAGCTTGTCATTCAATATATCTGAAATCATTCTCTTCTTATCTGCTTTGCTGATATTACTTATCGATATTTCCTGCACGCACTGTACAAGTCTTGAAGCATAATATCCATATATAACACTGAGAATCTCTCTGTTTTTAATATTCCAGTGGCGGTACACTCTCATAATATGCTCAAACTGTTCTTTTCTCTTCTTATACAGCATGCTGTCAAAAACTGTAGTAGTTTCTGATCCTGGTCTTGAACGAAAGAAATGATATCCGGCATTGCTACATATAGCAACCTTATCAATATCCATAATAACTTCCATATTAAAATGTAAATCATCCCACTTTAACTCTGGAAATCTTAAATTATTGTCTAATATATAATCTGCCTTATATAACTTATTCCAAGGTACAGCCATCATCATATTATCAAAATAATTGTGCAGATTACCTCTTACTAACTCCTGTGAATTATAATTCTTCTTAGGTGTTGATACACTGTAGCTGTGTGCTACACCGTTTTCAAAATACTCCATTGTATAACCAGACACAACTAGCTTAGCATCTGTTTTTATAGCAGTATTGTATAATGCTTCAAGATAATCCGGCTCAAGCCAGTCATCTGAATCCGGAAAATACAGCCATTCTCCCTTAGCTATATCAATTCCTCTGTTTCTTGCACTTGGTGCACCACCGTTTTGTTTATGTATAACGCGTACTCTTTCATCTTTCTGTACATATTCATCTGCTATACTTCCACATGAATCTGGTGAACCATCATCAACTATTATTAACTCAAAATCCTTAAATGTCTGATCAAGTATACTATCCACACATTTTCTCAAGTAATTCTCTACTTTATAGACAGGTGTTATAACACTTATCTTTGCCATAATACTTCCCTCTCATTATATATTTATTATCTGTCAATCTTATATTATATATGCATTTTGATTTATTATCAATATTCAATATATTTTTCAAAAATTATTTTAACAAATTAGTAAAAAAATACACGAGCGTATCAAATGAAACGCCCGTGCATTCAATAATGATTAAATGTTATAGAGTTAAACTATTATTTAGTAGTTGTAACATTCATAACAGCACTTCTTGCAACATTGCCATCAGCATCCTTAACATCAATATAGAATTCTCTGTCTCCTGCTGTTCCTGCTGTCCATGTTATTGTATTATTGCTACTGAAGTTCTGTACAAGTCCCCATATCTTAGTTGTCTTGTTGTATACAACCATCTTATATGTGTATCCTGCTTTTCCTCCAACGCCTTCTGCTGTAAATGTAATCTTGTCTCCAGTCTTAGATGTATTAGAGCTTACTGTTGCCTTAACTGAAAGCCAGTTAGCACTTCCATTACCAATAGTAACATTAAGAGCTTTGCTTCTTGTTACATTACCATCAGCATCCTTAACATCAACATAGAATAATCTTGTTCCATCGCTTCCAGCTGTCCATGTAAATGTATTGCTTGAGCTGAAATCCTGTAACTTAAACCACTGGTTAGTTGAAGGGTTAAAAATTATGAACTTATATGTGCATCCGCTTCCAAGTGTTGTCTGTGCTGTAAGGGTAAGCTTTGCTCCTGCATTAACAGTCTCTGAGCTTCCTGTAAGTGTTACCTTTGGTGTAGCAGCATCAATCTTGACATTAAGAGCCTCACTTCTTACTACATTACCTGCTGCATCCTTTACATCTACATAGAAGTATCTGTCTCCAGCACTTCCCTTTGTCCATGTGCATGTATTCTTACTGCTGTAGTTCTGTACAAGTCCCCATGTTCCTGTTGTCTTGTTATATACTATAAACTTATATGTATATCCTTCTTTTCCACCTGCAGCTTTTGCTGTAAATGTTACTGTCTTATCTGCTTCTGTCTTTGATGCAGTAATTGTTAACGGCTTCTCTACTGTTCCTGTTGCAGGAATTACTGTTACATCTGTCTTCGCATCACATACTGTACAATGGTGGCTCTTGCTTCCTGGTGTTGTCTCTGTTGCTTCAACATCTACTGTCCACTCTGTACTGAACTTATGTCCAGTTGCTGGGATTGTTTCTGTATATGTCTTCTTGTCACATGTTCCTGTTGTAGATGTACATGTATATGTAAGCACTCCTGTCTCTGTACATGTTGCCTGCTTTGTTATCTTTGACTCATACTTATGTGTATGTGTTGTCTCTGATGTTCCAGATGGTGTATATATCATATAGAAAAGATTCATTGTATCTCCCTTTGTTATCTCTACACTTCCAGCTGCAACATCAACTGTTACTATGCAATTAGAATCTGATGCGTTCTTTTTTCCGTTAATCTTTACATTCTTACCACTTTCTCCAAATACAAGTGTAAGCTTTCCAGCAGATGGCGCTGTGAACTTAATGCTTGTTGATGACTCCATCTTAAGGCACTGTGTAAGTGTAAGTCCATTATACGTTACTGTTCCCTTGTTTGATGCAAGATTACCAGAAATCACAAAGAATGAACTATTTGCATCTGATGTTGTAAAATTATGTACCTTAGAATCTCCTGTTGGTACTTCTGGTGTATCTGTTCCACCTGTTGAACCCTTCTTTGGAATAGATGCTGTTTCTTCAGCCCCGCATACTGTACAAGAATGACTCTTAAGCCCTTCTTCTGTCTCTGTTGCTTCTTTAACTACTTTCCATTCGCCATATGTATGAGCTGTCTTTGGAATCACCTCTGTGTATGTCTTCTTATCACAAGTTCCATTAGTTGCTGTACATGTATATGTAATAACGCCTTCTTCTGTACATGTAGCCTGCTTAGTTACCTCTGATACATAATGATGATAATGTGCATTAGGATCAGCCGCATTAATTGTAATTGAATTAATAGTCATATCCTTAAATGTACCTGCTGCCGGATTAACTCCATTACCACCTGACTGAACATTATATGGCATAACCATATACGTTCCAGCCGGAAGACCTGTAACAGTACCACTTCCTACCTGGAAGCACTCACCAGTCTCATTAACAAGACAACCTGTTGTAGTTAAAGCTTCCGATGCAAATGATATAGTAACATCTACTGTTCCACCTACTGTGAATGCATATACCGTCTTGCTAAGCTTTCCTGGTGCTGCTGTATATGGATAATCAGATATATTAATTGGTGTTACACCAGGTGCACAATATGACAACAATGAACACTCTGAAGTTGTAACATTCTCTGGTCTCTTAACTGTCTCTGGCATACATCCATTGTATGCCTTAAGAACCTTGGCTGCATCTGTAACACTTGTCTGTAACTGATAGTCACCACTTGGAATATATGAAAGCGATGCATTAGTATCAAAATTCTCGTACTTATTACCTGATGTAACCTTAGTTGACTTATCTGTAACAACCGTTCCTGTCATCGATCCAATACAAGATGAAAATGAATCATTATAGCTTTTAATTGCTCCTGATCTTACATCCATAGGATTCTTTGTCATAAAAAACAAATTGTACTCTGAATATATGTAAGCATTGGCTCTTGTATTCATTGCATAATCTGTTGTTCCTATAAACTGGTTATTGTAGAAATGCATATTAGCCTGACGTCCAAGAGGCTGTCTTGCTTTACATCCCTTCCAGATATTATGATGATATGTAAGATTATACTGTAACGATGTATCTGATGAACCAACAAGGTTAGTCTTATGACATCCTTCAAAGTAGTTATATGAAACTGTTAAATATTCACCACGCTTGAAATCACATGATCCATCACCTTCAGCCTTATCTGATTCTGCAGGTCCTGTTATAGAAGGGCTGTAAAACTCATTGTTGTGAATCCAGCATCTTTCAACTGGAGCTGTTATAACAGAGCCTTCCTGAACACCTTCCATACCAATAGCATCTTCTGGCTGATTCATAAATGTAAGATTACGAACCTCAAAGTTCTTTCCTAATCCAGCTGCTGTTGTTGATGTCTCAGACATAAAATGAATTCCCCATCCATCCATAGCTGCATCTGTACCAACACCTTCAATTGTTACATCCTTTGCTGACTTCATACGTGCCATATGACCGTTGTCGCCAACACTTCCGCCATAATCATTAGAATCATAATCTGTAAGGCCATCAATAAGTCCTGCATTAGCTGCTGCCCATGTTCCTGTCTTATAAAGACCAGACTCTGATACTGCTCCGACCATACGAATTACTAATGGTATATTATTCTCAGCAAGTAACTGGAGAATACCCTGATTAGTATTACCCTTGCCGTAATATGTCTTTCCTTTCGATACCTTCTTACACTCTGTCTCATGACCTGCTTCACCACATGCCTTACCGACTGAGTTAAGAATATTACCAATGCCTGCAACTGTTACTCCACCATAAGAAAGTGTAACTGTATTCTTGTTTTCATCTGTTACATAAAGAACAATTGCGTTATCCTTTAATGTACCATCATCATTATAAGCACCTACACCATCAGTATAATTGTAATGCGCATATCCCGATCTATCCTGTGCATTAACCTCAATTCCTGACTGGGTATATGTACCTGTCTTAGTAGTAACCTTAAGAGTATATGTACCTGGCTTTAATCCCATTACATCAACTCTTGCTCCGTCGGCTGTATCTCTAACAAGATACTCAAAGTCCTCTCCTGTAAGAGAACCACTAACTGGACCTGAATATGATACTGCAGTAACATCGGCATCCTTAACACCTTTGATAGTTGCATACATCATTTCATTCCATCCACCATAAGTAGTAAAACTTGTTGCAGATGCTGCATAAGTCATACTTGGTGCTGCTATTGCAAGATTACTTACGATTAACAATCCTGCAACAACCTTAGCAAACACTTTTCTTATTTTTTGCATGACATTTTCCTCTCCTTTTTCCAAATATGCATACAATTGTGAATTATGAATAATCAAAATTCAAAATCTAGACTCATATTACCATTTTTGCACAAATTATTCAAGGTTTATTCACAAAAAATTCATATATATGTACAAAAAAGACACACAGATAATCCTATCTATGTGCCTTTCTACCATTATTATGTTTTTATTATTTTGTTATAACATTCATAACAGCACTTCTTGCAACATTGCCGTCAGCATCCTTAACATCGATATAGAATTCTCTGTCTCCTGCTGTTCCTGCAACCCATGTTATAGCATTGTTACTGCTGAAATTCTGTACAAGTCCCCATGTCTTAGTTGTCTTATTGTATACAACCATCTTATATGTGTAACCTGCTTTTCCTCCAATGCCATGCGCTGTAAATGTAATCTTTTCTCCAATATTTGTAGTATTATCACTTACTGTTGCATTAACTGTAAGTCTATCAGTACTTCCGCTTCCAATAGTAACATTAAGAACCTTGCTTCTTGTCACATTGCCATCAGCATCTTTAACATCTACATAGAATAATCTTGTTCCATCACTTCCAGCTGTCCATGTGAAGGTATTGCTTGAACCAAAATCCTGTAACTTAAACCACTGGTTAGTTGCAGGGTTAAAAATTATGAACTTATATGTGCATCCGCTTCCAAGTGTTGTCTGTGCTGTAAGGGTAAGCTTTGCTCCTGCATTAACAGTCTCTGAGCTTCCTGTAAGTGTTACCTTTGGTGTAGCAGCATCAATCTTGACATTAAGAGCCTCACTTCTTACTACATTACCTGCTGCATCCTTTACATCTACATAGAAGTATCTGTCTCCAGCACTTCCCTTTGTCCATGTGCATGTATTCTTACTGCTGTAGTTCTGTACAAGTCCCCATGTTCCTGTTGTCTTGTTATATACTATAAACTTATATGTATATCCTTCTTTTCCACCTGCAGCTTTTGCTGTAAATGTTACTGTCTTATCTGCTTCTGTCTTTGATGCAGTAATTGTTAACGGCTTCTCTACTGTTCCTGTTGCAGGAATTACTGTTACATCTGTCTTCGCATCACATACTGTACAATGGTGGCTCTTGCTTCCTGGTGTTGTCTCTGTTGCTTCAACATCTACTGTCCACTCTGTACTGAACTTATGTCCAGTTGCTGGGATTGTTTCTGTATATGTCTTCTTGTCACATGTTCCTGTTGTAGATGTACATGTATATGTAAGCACTCCTGTCTCTGTACATGTTGCCTGCTTTGTTATCTTTGACTCATACTTATGTGTATGTGTTGTCTCTGATGTTCCAGATGGTGTATATATCATATAGAAAAGATTCATTGTATCTCCCTTTGTTATCTCTACACTTCCAGCTGCAACATCAACTGTTACTATGCAATTAGAATCTGATGCGTTCTTTTTTCCGTTAATCTTTACATTCTTACCACTTTCTCCAAATACAAGTGTAAGCTTTCCAGCAGATGGCGCTGTGAACTTAATGCTTGTTGATGACTCCATCTTAAGGCACTGTGTAAGTGTAAGTCCATTATACGTTACTGTTCCCTTGTTTGATGCAAGATTACCAGAAATCACAAAGAATGAACTATTTGCATCTGATGTTGTAAAATTATGTACCTTAGAATCTCCTGTTGGTACTTCTGGTGTATCTGTTCCACCTGTTGAACCCTTCTTTGGAATAGATGCTGTTTCTTCAGCCCCGCATACTGTACAAGAATGACTCTTAAGCCCTTCTTCTGTCTCTGTTGCTTCTTTAACTACTTTCCATTCACCATATGTATGAGCTGTCTTTGGAACTACTTCTGTGTATGTCTTCTTATCGCAAGTTCCATTAGTAGCTATACATGTGTAAGTAATTTCTCCTTCTTCAGCACATGTAGCTTTCTTTGTTATAGTACTTACATAATTATGTATATGCTTTTCTCCTGATGATACGCTTCCACCACCTACTGATACAAGAGATGTCTTGTATGCATTAAGCTTATCCTTTAAAGGTCTGTTAAGTGAATAGCTTGCATCATCAACACTGTTATCAAATGTCCACTTAAAGTCGCCACCCATAATACGTCCTGCATACTTAGTTACAATTGAAGGAACATCTGCAGGTGCATCAATATCAGCAGTATCAACACCTAAATCAACCTTAGTATCAAAATTAGAATATGTCTTTCCACCCTGCTTTGCCTTATAAGTTGAAGGTACTGTTTCACTTCTTGATGTTGCAAGATATGCATCGAAATCAGTTGCACTTGCAGTTGTTGTACCAGCATCCGAATTAGCATATATAACAGACTTCTGACCTTCCATATAGTTGTTGTATGCCTTGATGACACCACCATTCTCTCCTGAGAATATTCCACCTGCCAGAACATCACTTCCCTGCATTGAACTGAGCATTGGATAATTACAATGTCTGAAATAGTTAGCCTCTACGAAAGCCTCACTATCCTTTGCAGCACCTACACCATATTTAGAATTACCATCATAGTAGTTATTATATACATGAACTGACATTGTTCTGATACGAGGATGTCTTGAATCAGAATGGTCAAACCAGTTATGGTGATATGTAATCCAGTTCTCACCTGACTCTGACTTCATGCCACAAAGTGACATCTTTCCTGAATCCCAGAAATGATTGTAAGATACTGTCACATACTGAGAATTATCCTTTAAATCCATAGAGCCATCGCCCTTAGCCTGGTCACCATCTGAACCAGCATCACCATAGAACACATCGTTGTTATGTACCCATACACCAAGTGACTGCTTAAGAGTTATACCATCTCCGTCTTTTCCACCGCCCCAGTTCATAAGGCCAAGATTTCTTACTTCTATGCCTGTTGACTGGAATACAGCCACACCTGCTTCATATAAAGTAGCATCATCACCAATACCCTCAAATGTTACGTTAGTTGCTCCCTTAACGCCAATAGCATATGCTGACTTCATATCTTGGCAAGAAAGTCCGCTTAATGTAACCTGACCTATAATACGGATAGCAACTGGCTGGCAGTTATTCTTAGCCTTAATTGCCTGTGTAATAGCTGCTACACCTGTATATTCTGTGTTACCAATCTTCATCTTAACTGTATTCTTATTAGCTTCTGTAACATAAAGAACAGATGCATTAGACTTTAATGTACCATCGTTGTTATATGCACCAACGCCATTCTTTACCGGTGAATTACTTGAAAATGTAAATCCGCTTCTGTCATGTGCATTTACAGTAAGCTTATCTGAAACGATAGCAGCTGATGTATTCTCCTTGCCATTGTTCAGCGGAACAATCTTCATAACATAATCGCCTGCTTTTAATCCTACAGCATCCGCTCTCATGTAAGATGGATACTTTCTGATAAGCTCATCGTCCAACTGGACATAAGCTGAATCTGAGGCACTTGCAGACTTAACATATACATTGTAACCTGTAGCTCCTGTTACAGGTGTCCATTTAACATATGCTGTCTCAAGCCAGCCTGATGCTTCTGTTATTGCGCCAGAAGCTGCATGTACTGGATTCATGTCAAATACTATAACTGACACTGCCACCATTACACATGCAAGTAATGCACTCATAAACTTTTTTACTTGCTTTTTCATTTTTCCTCTCCTTTTCCATTTTATGCACATTTTTGTGCAAATTTGATATGTTTTATTCACAAACCAAGTTTATATTACCATTATTGTACAATATTTTCAACCGCATTTTACATGTTAGAAAAAATTTTTCGTCATTTCAACACATTATTTCTTTTCCTAAAGCAAATGAATATACAATTTTTTCTTTTACAGTTTTTCCGGTAAGCTGTTCCAGTGCTTTTGCATAGTAATCAAGCTGGATTGCGTATCTTTTAACAAGCTCTTTTTCCCCCGCTTTGCCCTTCATAACCTTGTCAGTCTTATAATCAACAATCACAAGTTCTCCGTCCTCTTCAAAACACAAGTCAATTATACCCTGTATAAGCTGTCCTTCGTACTCAAATACAAAAGGCTGTTCTCTTCTGACACTGCCACAGTTCACCGCATTTGCAACTCTCCTGCCTGTATCTGATTGTACAAATGTATATATATCCCACGGATTGACACTTTTCACTTGTAATTCATTCATCTTGCCGGTTTCTAACATTCTGTTAATATCTGCTTTAACTCCATCAAGGTTCACACTTACTGAATAGTCAAGACATTCCATAACCCTGTGATATGCGCTGCCTCGTTCATTAGCTGCAAGCTTTTCTTCCTTGCCGCTTATAAATTTAGGAATTATTGAATTTGACAGTTCAACCATTGCTTCACTGTCTGTCTGCTCATCGTCTGCTTCCTTTTTAAGTGCCGCCTTCACAGATTCATCCATGTAAGCATTTTCCTCTGAATCATCATCCGCCTGCATAGCCTTAAGCTGCGAAACCGTCAGCTTCATCCTGCCGGCTGCATTATCATCAGGAACATACTCTGGAAGCTCATCTAATAAAGGATAAGACACAGCTTCCTTAATTTCATCAGCCAGTTCCCCGATTCCAACAACATTCGCTGCACCAGCCAGCCCCCCGGATTCATCCGCATCAGCCAAGGAATCCTCTCCGGCATCAACCATAACTTTAAAGCTGCCTTTCAATTTATCTGAATCCATAAGGCACACCGGCATTATCATATCAAGATAGTTCTTTATATTCTCACTGTCTGCGTAAGACAACATTCCATCTGCTTCAAGCTGCTTTGCACTTCCCCTGTATTTCTCAAGTGTCTTGTCTGCATCTTTTACAACTCCAGTGATTATCAGCTTTTCTCTTGCTCTTGTCATTGCAACATAGAGAAGTCTCTCTTCTTCTGCTATCGACTCCCTTACAATTCTTCTTGCCATGGCACCTTTTATTATGGTAGGTGTCTTCGTTCTTCTTTCAAGGTCAACACAATCAACTGCAATTCCTAAGTTCTGGTCTACAAGCACCGGCGCTGTTGCATCCATAAAGTTAATGCTTTTATGCGCTCCAGCAAGTATTACAATCGGAAATTCCAGACCTTTGCTCTTATGGATACTCATAATTCTTACAAGATTCTCATTGTCAAGGCTGGCAGCCCCCTCTGCAAAATCTTCGTCAAACTTCTTAAGTCTTTCAATATATCTTAAGAAATTAAACAGACCTGAATAACTTGATTTGCCGTATCCTGCTGCTCTTTCCAGCAGAACATTTAAGTTAGCCTGCCTCTGTGCTCCGGCAGGCATCGTTCCCACATAATCGTAGTAGCCTGAATCATATATTATCTCCCAGCACAGATCATATAATGACTCAACGCTGCTCTTGTCACGATATTCTGTAAGCTTTGTAAGAAATAATGCACATTTACCGGACAACTGCTTAACATCCGGCTCCTGCACCTTCCCAGCTTCACCAAGCACTGCAACTGCTTTCAAATGTTCATACAGATTATTATGCACATTCGTATCCACATACTCTCTGCCAAGCTTTCTCACCATTCCAAGCTCTGCTGCCGTAAATCCTCCAAAGTAAGACATCATTGCCGCCGCAAGGCTTATCTCCTGAACCGGATTATCTACTATTGTAAGCATGCTTAAGATTACCTGTATCTCACGCACGCTGAAATATCCTGTTGACGAATCTGTATACGCCGGTATCCCCCTGTCCATCAGGGCATCTGCAAATGTATCTGCCCAGCCTGTAACTGACCTTGTAAGAATTACAATATCCCTGTATTCTGCCGGTCTGTATATATTCTCATCTGAATCATATACATTTATGCCAGAAGCAACTATTCCCTCAATCAGCTTTGCAAGCCTGTCTGCCTCAAGCTCTCTTGTCGTAGCTTCTTCTTCATTCTCTGAAGATATAAGAATAACGTCTGTACTCTTGTTGGCTTCATCACCGTAATTACTGTCACTATATTCAGGATATGGAAATCCTGCATTAAGCCTTACCGATTCGTCATACCCGATTCCTGAAAAATTCTTATTCATGATATGACTGAACACATCATTGGCACACTCAAGTACATTTTCCCGGCTTCGGAAATTCTTCTGTAATTCAATTCTAACATTATCGCCAGTCTCGCCGTATGTATCGTACTTCTCTATGAAAAGCTCCGGGCAGGCAAGACGGAACTTGTATATGCTCTGCTTTACATCACCAACCATGTATATATTGTTATTCTCACCGGACAGTCTCGTCTTCGACACCGCATTAAGAATAACCTCCTGCAGCTGATTGGAATCCTGATACTCGTCTATCAGTATCTCTTCAAATCTGTTCGCAAGCTTGTCGGCAGTCTCTGTGTATACAAGCTTTCCATCTTCTTTCTTTACAAGTATTGAAAGAGCAAGATGTTCCATATCATTAAAATCAATTATGCCCTTCTCTCGCTTCACCTCTGAAACACGCTTGGCATACACCTTTGCCACTTTAAGTAAAGTCCGTATCTGGATGCCTGCTCCTTGCATGTCTGCAAATATTCCCTCATCATCTTTTAAGAATATCTTATCATTAAGCCGTCCTATGTAATCTTTGAACAACTTTCGCTGCCCCTTAACATATTCCTTAATATCCGGGTCTGCTCCTGCATCCTTCTTTCTTGACAGGGCTTCAAATGAAAATATTCTTATCATTCTGCCAAGCTCTCCAAAATCCTGTGAATTAATCATCTCATTAATTCCAAGCAGGTCAGACTGCAAAGCACCTGTATATGCTGTAGGTCCTGCCGGCTCAGAACAGATATCTACTAATCTGTTGTATTTATCACGGTAATCAAGAAGTGCATTTTTAATTGAATCATACAGCTCCTTAATTGCAGGATTATCGTAAGTCTCATCATCATAGACTAACATGCACTCGTCAAACCACTCATCAATCCACGGATTGCTTCTTGAAAAACGGTATATTTTATCTATAATGCTCACAAGCCCTGAATCGTCCCGTCCCATGCCAAATGCATCAACAAGATTAAAGAATTCTTCATCTGCTTCGGCATAGAATTCCTCAAGCACATCTTCTAACACATCATTTTCAATAAGCTTCTTCTCACCCTCGTCCATTATCCTGAACCCCGGGTCCAGATTAACTTCCGGAAAATGATTTCTGATTATCCATAGACAAAAACTGTCTATCGTTGTTATCTGTGCGTTGTTAAGCAGTGTTATCTGTCTTAACAGGTTCGTATCACCCGGATTCTCATCAAGCATTGAATCCAGTGCTTTTCTTATCTTGTCTTTCATCTGGGCTGCTGCCGCCTTTGTAAATGTAACAACAACCAGCCTGTCTATATCTATATTCTTGTCAGGGTCTGTAATCATGGAAATGATTCGCTCAACTAAAACAGCAGTCTTTCCTGAACCGGCAGCCGCCGAAACCAGCACATTACAGTCTCTTGTATCAATCGCGCTCTTCTGCGCCGGTGTCCATTTTCTTTCCATTCTCATCAACCCCTTCCTTTATATTATTCCATAACACTTCATCATCGAATTTCTTTAATTTTCTGTAATTGCAGCCTGGCAAATCCACAGAAAATCCGCACACTGCCCCATAAGGACATCTGTCACAGCTTGAAAACTGTCCGTCTTTATAAGGACTTCTCCTGATATCACCGCCTGCAATTCTATCCGCGGTATCAACCGCCCTTACATCAACGAATCTTCCAAGCATATTAAACTGCTCTGTATTCATCACCTTGCTTCTTCGTGAGTCAAATCCGCCGTCAGCCTTTCTGCTAACTGGAATATTAAGTGATGTACCCTCGTTATTGTCCATCTTCTCGGCAATATCCTTATCCGAATTAACCATTCCTTTAAGTCGCAGTTCACCCTTAATCTTATCCTCTATCTCTTCTGCACTCTCTGTTGTCGCAGATACAATCGGGTCACTTATGTTGTAGTAGAATACTCCGGCAGGAATCACATTTTTACCCGGACGCATCTTCGCCACAAGCTTCATTGCCGCTTCCATGTAGACCATAAGCTGGATATCAATTCCGTAGTAGGTCTTTACTATGTTGAAATCCTTCTTTCCTGTCTTGTAATCGATAATTCTTACATATACATCTGTGCCGTTTTCGCATATGTCAACACGATCAATTGTTCCACTCATAAGCTGCTTTCTGTCTCCGTTCCCGACTTCCATATTGAACTTATGCTCGAATACAAATGGCACGAAATCACCACATTTTAACTGTTCACCCATCGCCCATACAGTGCGGTCTGCAAGGTCTTCCATCCGCTTAATCATGAATGAATTACGGCTTGAATCCTTAAGGATACTGTTCTGGTATATGTCAGTAATTGCAGAAACACTTCTTTTTACCATCTCGCGGCGCTTCTCCTCTGATATCAGATAGTACGACTCACCGTTTTTCTTGATTTCATCGCACACCTCACGGATAACCGCATGCAATACGACGCCGAAGTTTACCGGTGAAAATGTGAATTCTTCCCTTTCCTTTAAGTCAACTCCATACCTTAAGTAATACCTAAGCGGACACTCTGCAAAGTTCTCAAAAGAAGTTACGCTTCCGACAAGCCTGCCGCCAGTAAGTGAATCAATAATATCCTCATCTACATTTGCAGCAATTTCAGTATTATCAAAGCTGTTAGCCGCCCGCGGTATTGTCACATATGAATTCTGCTGTGCCGTGTCTTTGTAAGATAACTTAAGGCAATGTGAAAACATTTTTCTCATGCTTCTTATAATATATGAAGGCATCAGCGCCGCACCCTCGCTGTTTTTTACCGCATATGACATGTAAAGCTTCTCCGCACTCTTTGTCATAATAAGATACAGATAGAATCTCTGTGTAAATGCTTTCTCCCTCACGGAAGCTGACATAACTATTCCCTTATCCTCAAGATACTCCCTGTCGCTTTCTGACAGAACGCTTCTTGAATCAGCCTTCTTAGGTACATTGCCGTCATTGATTCCGACAAAGAACATGACCTTGATATTGTCAAGACGGGTTCTTTCTATATCTCCGATAACAACACAGTCGTTGGTCTGCGGAATAAGTCCTATCTTAATCTCCTGAAATCCTGACGCAAGTATCTTGTTAAATTCTTTAATACCAACCTTCTCGCTTCCAAGAAGGGCATACATTTTATCTAATACTTCTATAACTTTCTTATATAACTGCGCATATTCATCACCAGTGTACTCGCTGTCATTAAGCACACTTACCTTCTGCTCCATATCTTCACGCACAAGGAATTCGTAAAGAGCCTTTACCATATCTGCAACATCAGATTCCTTTGACTTAAGCACTTCTTCCAATGGATCCAACATATCCGTTATCATTGTTCTTAGTGAATTAAGCTTCTCAAGGTCAGTATTATTGACTGTTCCCCTGAACTTTCTTATCCATGGTTCATGCCATTTTCCCCTGCCTCTGATTCCAACTGCAACACAGTAATTGTCTAACAGATCGATATCTTCGCGCTCCATTCCGCTCATTCCGGTTCTTAGGAATCCTAATATGCTGTCATAGCTGTAATTATTCTCTATTATTCCAAGTGCACCGTTAATTGCCGCAATAAATGGATTGTCCGTCACATGGCGCTTGTAATCTAAGAAATATGGTATATCGTTCTGCTTTAATATATTAGCCGCCAGTTTGCCGTAGCCATCCATGTCCGCAGTAACTATCGCAATCTCGTTATATCTGTATCCACACAATCTTGTTAGTCTTATTATTTCTCCTGCTGCAAATGTTAATTCTTCCTTGGCAACAGCTCCCTCATATATAACTATGTTGTCAGACTTCTTATTAAATCTTCCCGAATTGTTTCTAAAAAGGTTCTGTTCCAGAAAATCCAGTTCTTCTGAATTCTTAAATCTTGAATTAACATTTACAATTACATTCTTTCCCGGTACTGCTTTTCCTGCAATATACACAGGTTCAAGGACTTTCACATGTTCTTCATCACATATCTTATAAAGCTTTGATACGCAGTCCTTACTCATGAAAAAAAGTTCTTCCCTGCCTCTTACTGAATTTTCACGCTCAGATGCATCAATTGTCAGAGAAACATATATCTTCGGACACATTGATAAAAGAATTGTCATTAAATTGTACTGAATCGGAGTAAAACCTGTGAACCCGTCAAATACTATCTCGCAATTCTTTATTCTCTCTGACTCTGTAACCTTGCTGCATAATTTATCCAGTATTTCTTCTTTAGTTATATAATTCTTGTCTATGTACTCTGCAAATGCGTTATATACAAGTACTATATCATCAAGCTTATACTGAAGTGCTGCACTTCCCTCTGAATCACTGTATGCTGCACCTGCCGCATCCTGCATAACATCCGGCTTGATATCATACTGAAGCATTTCCGATATAACAGACTTCATCTCTGACACAAATCCTGTATTAGACAGATTACTTCCAAAATATCTTAATCTGTCCTTGTTCTGCTCTAAAACTCTTTTAATAATCAGATTCTTTCCTGTATCATCAAGGACTTCAAGATTATCCTCACCCACTTCCTCAAATACTTTATACGCAAGCCTTTCAAAGCTCACAACATCTATATTAAGTATTCCTTTTCTTGGATGCATGGACACCAGTCTTTTCTGAATTGCCATAGTGTACTGCTCCGGCACAACAACTATATAATTCCTGTCAGGATTCTTCATTGATTCTTCAATTATATGCGTATACAGATAGTGCGATTTACCCGCACCAGAGCTGCCTAGAATTAATTGTAATGACATATGTTACTCCCTTAAATATATTTAATACTCATATTAAATTTCATATCCCGCATTTTATGGCTCAAAATCCACCGCCTCATACTCGTCTGTGTCCGAATAGTCCCACCATTCTCCCTGATAGCCTGTAAATCCGTTATTTTCCATAGCATTCTGTAGAATCATCACATTTTTCACAGCCTCTTCATCTTCTATATCAGAATAATCTCTATCTGCTTTCAAAGAAAAATCATCAAATTCTGTCGGCATTGATATAACAGTTCCATCAGCAGCAACCATTGTAATATCCACTGTTCCTCCAAGATTATGCTTTTTCATTCCGTTAGCCGGATTTGCCACATAGTTAGGGTCCGGATATACTTCCCATAATTTCTGTTGTGCCTCAAACGGTCTGTATGCATCCCAAATCTTTAAGCCGTATCCCTGCTGCTTCAATTCCTTTTGTACCTGTGTCAGCTTCTTAACAGTTCCATATCGGAGGTATGCTTCCGTGAAATCGTATATCTTTACCCCTGTAAAGTTATTCTCTGTTGCATATCTTAATTCCACATATATGTCCGGTATATATTTCTTAACAAGCACATATTCGTCATTCTCTGGTTCTTTTTCAGTTGTAATCTCCTGTGTTATAATTTCCTGTGCTGTCACTTCCTGTGCTGCAGTCTCCTGTATGTTCGCCATCTCTTTTTCTGATACATCATCCGTTGTGACATTTTTCTTTTGTCCACACGCTGTCATGCCTGCCATTATCATGATTGCTGTTATAAATATTTTAGTAAATCTACGTTTCATAGTCATTGCCCCTCTTCATTACCTACTATTTCATCATATTTAACAATCTAGTAGGTCTTTTACATATTGTCAGTTGCTTTGTAATTCTTCTTTCCAACTCAAACGCCTACTAAATAAACACGGTTCACACTTTTAGTAGGTCTTTTTCTTATACATCTATAGTATTAGACGATTCTAATTATCAAAAAAGCCTCTCCATATAATCAAGTGTTTTTTTCAATAAATTCAATACTTTTTGATACCT
>OGNU01000301.1_pt1 | contig 23137 bp, 19 predicted proteins | sample 1573581 | NCBI WGS metagenome assembly OGNU01 (sample SAMEA2581992, study PRJEB24529) | metagenome | biome: Human gut stool | place: China | collected 2011 | reverse complement strand
CCCGCATGGCCGCGGCGATCCGCGACATAATAAACTCCACACAGGGTATCGCCACGCTGTTGCCCAGCGCTTTATATCGGGCTGAGTCCGATGCACCGGGGATATCTGTCCATCCATCCGGAAAGCCCTGCAGGCGCTCACACTCCAACGGTGTCAGGCGTCGGATGAGATAGGCATAGGCTTCTGCCTTTTGGCAAACGAGATCGGTGGCATCCTTGTGCTGGCGGGCGCTTTGTGTGCTGACTACGCCGTTCTCACGGAAATCATCCACACGCTGGCGGCTGTAGACTGCATGATGATCTAATCCCGAGGATTGAGTTATCCCGAGGGAGTAAGATTGGCCATCGTTTTTTTGTTGAGAGATAGTGTTTTTTCTGCTGTAATTCATGTTAAATCCTCCGGATAATAAATTTGCGGCGACCAGATCATAGCTGGTCGTCGCATTATGAACACGGTTAAAATGTGGTAAAATCAAGCCAAACCATAAAGACGCTTTATCATCTCCTCATCGTTTGCCCATATTGGTTCAATAGAATCTTCTGCTGTGGCCTTGGATACCTTTTGAATCGCCTGCCGCTTCATCTCAGTATCGGCCCATGCATAGATTCGGGTAGTGTTGACGTCGGCATGGCCCAGAAACTCAGAGAGAAGGACAAGAGGCATACCGGCACGATACAGATGCATGGCACGGGAATGCCTAAGTTGGTGTGGATGTACTCGTTCCGGTACTTCAGGGCAAGCCCGCCTTGCCGTTTCACCATATTTTTTCATAAATAGATTAACAGCATCGGTGGACATTCTGTTTTTACAACCATGATGCGTTGTAAAGAAAAGATAGTCATCACTCTGCCTCTGCTCGGTCGGATGCGCTTTATCCAGATAAGTTTTGAGCAATTCAACCACAGATGGGGAGATTGGGACTATTCGCAGTTTATTTCCCTTTCCAGCAAGGCAGATTGTTGCATGAGTTTTTCGAATGATCAAATCATGAATTTTTGCATCCACCAGTTCCTGACAACGTGCTGCGGTGTCGTACATCAACCGCATAAAACAGAAATCACGATATCCATTCGTCTTGAAGCGGTTGGGTTGCTCAAAAAGAGTTTCCAATGCTGGTACCGTCAGAAACTCCACAACTGTTCCCGGAGTTTTCCGAATAGAGATGTTGCCGACTTCGACTTGCATATAGATTTTGCCAGAATCTAAGATTCCTGCATATTTTGTGAAAGAACGAATTGCCATCAAACGCAGATTCACCGTTGCCGGAGAACATCCTCTGGATTTTGAGAGCCATTCGAGAAAACCGGTTATATTTGAGTAAGTGATATCCTCGAATCCAACATTGGCATATTCAAGCCCACGCTCCATCTTGAAATAGAGGAGAAGGAGATTTATTGCCTCTCGATACGATTTCTGTGTATTTAAACTATAGCCTTTGTGCCTGATCAAGTAGATGTCAAGGAAATCCCTCACTGTTTTATAGAACTTCTCATCTTTCAGTCGCATAAATCCGCCTCCATCTCAAAGGAACTATCAAGGTGCAGCTCTGGCAAGTCGGTATATAGCGTTGGAAGAAGATGAATATAATATGCCGTGCTCTCGAGATTTGAATGGCCCATATACTCACTTAAATACGCAAGGCAGGCATTTATATCTTTTCCTTCCTTTACCCACTGGTACAGCCGATGTGTTGCAAATGTATGCCGTAGGTCATAAAGTCTGGGACGGATCTCACCGTATCCGGATATACCTGCCGTCTGAAGGAACTTTCTGAATGTCGGAATAATCCACTCCATTGAGTACATTCCGTCACCTCGGACACTTGGACTCTGGAAGAAGTACCTGCGCTCAGGATGTATCGCTTCCACGCGCTGGTCGTAATTTCTGCACAGTTCACGCATATCTTCGGACAGGACAACAATTCTGTCCTTATGTCCTTTCGATTCAAGGATATTCACCGTCCCATCAAACAAGTTGACATCTTCTCTTCGGAGCCGTCTGGCTTCTACAGGTCTGAGACCGCAGCAGTAAATCATTCGGAATATTACAGATACTACCAGATGTTTTGTGGGCGATCTGAGGCTGGGTTGCAGAGAATCCATTTCCTTGAACAACTTGGACAAATCTTCTTTTGAATAAATGTACGGGATATGACGTCCGGTTTTCTTCGTGAGTTGGAGCGGCAAAAGATACGCCTGTTCTCCTACACTATTCATGTATTTAGCGAGTTCCCGGACCACAGATACCCTATTCAATCTGGACAGATTTTTCTCAGTCTTGGACTGTTCGGCCCATTTCATAGCTAACTCCGCAGTCAAGCAGGTCTCGTGCGGAAATTGCTCACGGCAGAATTTATCAAAAGTTCGAAGAATGCATGCACTTCCGTGGTAGTCATGGCCGAGGGCTTGTTTCTTTTCAATCAAGCCGCAGATAAAAGGTGCAAATGCCCCCGTGAAAGTATATTTCATAACAGAGCCTCCTGAATAACCTCGATACCGTCAAGTCCGAGTGCACACATTGCCAGCTTGTCCCGGCTGATCCGCATATATGCTTTCATGGAGCCTATCTGCGTATGCCCTAAGATTTCTTTCACTATATCGATCGGTACTTCTTGGTTTATCATGGAACTGGCAACATACCTTCTGAAACTGTGAAAGCCTTTGCCGTCACCCGGAGTATAATCAACATCAGAGAGTTTCATATATTTTCTGAGCCGGTCTCCTGCAGCAGTCGAAGTCATAAAGTCAAACGGAATACGGGAACGCACAAAGAGCGCTGGGGACTGTGTTTTAGGCCGCTCGTGAAGGATATAGTTCGCAATGGCGTTTCCTACCGATGCTTCGAGAGGCAGGTGCAGTTCCACTCCGGTTTTGTTCTGTACGAAGCGTATTTCATGATGAATCCAGTCAATGTCGGAGAGTGTTAAGCGAACAATGTCCCCAGCTCTCAGTCCCAAACTGGCGGCAACAGCAAAAATAGCAGTATCGCGGAGCGATAAAGATGGATTTTTTGCCGCTGCATCCATGACGGTATGAACCTCTTTTGAGGAAAAGGCAGGTCGCAGCTTCTTTCGGGGTGCAGGACGAGTAGTCAATACGGCGCTGAAATCGCAGCAGTTTTGTATGGACACCAAGTATGCGCTCAGATGTTTCAATGTGTTGCGCACTCTGTCCATGCTCGATTTTCGTTGAGATGCGATGAACAGCAGAAAATCGTTGACATTTACTAAATTAATATCTTGGCAAGTATGGTAACCGCTGGCATCGAGGTATGCAAAGAATTTGCGGCAGACATTCTCCTCGTCCCGTAGACTCTCAAATCCAATGGCTCGTGTATTCGCTTCATGTTGACAGAAGCTACACAGGAGTTCTTGATAGTACGGAGTCAAGGGGATTTTTGGAGCAGGTCTAACACGTTTCCAAACGATTTTTCCGGTTTGGACATACTCCTCAAAGAGAGCTGCAGCCTTTCTGACTTTCGCCCAGATTCGGTCGGCTACCAAGCCGTTTTCGTGTTCCAAGCGAAAACGATCCACAATTTCATTTGTAAAGGCAGCACTATACAATATCACCCCCTCGGAACGGTAGACCTTTATGATTGGCCACATTCCTTCGTAGTAGTAGTTTCGTATGCTGAACTTACCAAGCCCCAGAGCCCGCAATGCATCCAGCACTTTTGTGCATAGAACATCAAATACAATTTCATCGGACATAAAAACACCTCTGAATGCAGTTAGTCGACTTTCGCCGCCAACTCCATTATAGAGGTATTTTTATAATTTTTCTTATCTGGAGGTTATTTATGAACAACACACAAAAAGCATTGATAAACCAAGACGTTTGCGAACAGACCACGCCTAATCTCGGGATAACTCAATCCTCGGGATTAGATCACTTATCTGGATATCCAGATAAGTGATCAGTGGCCGTCAGCGTATATGCGATGTCCCGCTGATATCCGATCCCGTTGCCGCCGTTCTGCGGCTGCCGGTCGATGGCGTTTCCCGTGATGCAGAAGGTTTCTTCCTGTTCTACGAGCGGCACATTGTTGCCACCTGTTCCGTATCTTGCGGACATGGTGGGCGCCACCTGATGAGGTCCTGTGTATCGGGCATCAATACCGTGGTTTTCGTAGACCAGCGGTTGATGCCCATGCTCCTGCGCCCGCAGAGTACCGGACACATTCTCAGAGCACTCCATCACGCTTCCGCCCTGGTCATTCAGGCACAGGACGGACGGCATACAGTTTCCGCTGGCAGAGCCTTTCAGCGTAGGAGCCAGTTCCTCGCCATACCCAATGCTCCCAGCAGAGGCGCCGGCTCCTGCCGAGAATGCGGCCGCCACGAAGGTCTGCTGTTTCATTCCCGGCTGTGCATTCAGAGCGCCCGCAACATCATGTAAGTCACGAACCTCATCCCTTTGGTTGGCAGCAAAGGCCATGACTCCGTTTCTGCCGGTGGACATCCCGCAGTTGACGCCGAGTGTGGCCGCCACATCGCCAGTCAAATCACCGTTGTAGCCGTCAAAGCCCTCAGTGTTTTCACTTGCCTGCGTCACGAAAGTCTGCATCTGCATATTTGAGGTGGCCATCAAAGCACCAGACACCCCTTGCAGGTCGATGCCCTCGTCCCGCTGGTTGATGTGATAGGCATCTATATCTGTGATCTGGCCGTCCGGGAGCGCAAGACCCGCCTGGATCTTCAGCGCCCGTTCCAGCTTCTTTGGCAGCGCTTTGCCCCGTTCAAACGCCCGGCGCAGTATCCCCAAACAAGCCCTCGGCGTCAAATAATACTTTGTCGGCGGTGCGCCCTGCAAAATCCGCGATAAGGAAGATTCTCTTGCGCCTCTGGGGGACACCCCAGTATTGAGCGTCCAGGCACCGCCAGCATAGGGAGAAATCAGTTCCCAGTAGGATTCGCCCAGCAGATTGCCATGGCCAGGGGTAAGGTCCAGGGACATAAACGGAACCGCACTTAACTCGGACGATCTCTTCGAGGACGATACGGAAGTCCTCGCCTTTGGGTGTTCCGCTGGAGAAAGCTCCTGGAACATTTTCCCACAGCATATACCGAGGTCGGACAGCGTGACCTGCTCGGCCTCTTTGTTCGTCTGCATTTCTCATCTCCTTTACCAGTCGAACCTGCTCCATAAACAAACCGGAGCGGGCGCCGGATAATCCGGCTCTCGCTCCAGCCACGGATAAATCCTGGCACGGGCTGCCGCCGCAGATGATATCTACGGGCGGCAGTTCTGCGCCATTGAGCTTTGTGATGTCACCCACATGGATCATGCTTGGGAAGCGCTGCTTTGTGACCTCAATGGGAAAGGCTTCAATCTCCGAAGCCCACACCGGCGTAATGCCGCTGCGAATGGCAGCCAGAGGAAAACCACCGATGCCGTCAAACAGGCTTCCCATAGTGAGCCCGCTCATTTTGACACCGCCTGCACGATCGTGCGCGTGGTGTTTACAGCGGCCTGCGCCGTATATACCGCGCTCATAATGTTGGCTCTTGTTGTCGTATCCAGGCCAAACGCTCCGGCAATGCGGGGAATCTCGCCGGCAGAGAGCATCAGCCCCAGTCCCAACAGTGCGTGATCCTTAAACACCATAAGTCCGGCGATGAGGATAGTCGCCTGCAAAAATGCGGTCAGGCACAATCCAATGATCTGTTTGCACCACTGGATGAAGCCATCCGTATAGCCACGGGGCACAGAGAACATATATAGACTTCCCACGGCAATCTGGATCAGCAAAATACCGCCGCGCTTCAGATTGCTGAAAAACACCTTAATGACCGCATAGGCCATGAGGATAAGGCAGAAAAGAACCATAAGCCCGCTGGTCTCCCGCCCAAAGCCCCGCAGGGGATAGGTGGACTCCGTTAGGCTTTCCAGGTTTTCAAGATCTGCCAGCGCCGCCTTTGCCGCATCCCCGATGCTGGTGGACCCAAAGCCGGTGATGCCCGCCGTCAAGGTACCCTGCAAGGAAATTGCCAAAGAATAGAGCCGCACCGGCACCTGGGTAAAAAGAGAGACGGCCAGAAAGCCCTTAAGGACATTCAGCGCCGTCTCTTTCACATTGCAAAGGTACGGATTTTTTGGAAAATAGCAAATAATCAGACTTAAAAAGTATGCTATATAACATTGTTTAATATTTGCGTTTCTCGAAAACCTGTTTTTTAAGACTTCTTTTGCGTATCTTTGCAGCCGTTAAAAAATAGCAGACGATAGTAAAAAGAGAAAATATATGGCATTTGAAGCGACAAAGAGAGAGTGGGGCGAGCTTTACGCCTTTTTCCGCTTGTTAGCGGACGGATATGTGTATGCAGGTACGCCTGATGTGAAAAGGAATGAAGTGCAAAAGCTTCCTGTGGCGATGGTACAGCGTGAGGAACATGACGGGACACGCCGTTATATTCTGGAGGATGAGGCGACCGTACGTATTTGTGGGGAAAAGATAGATAAGCAGATACCTCGTGAGGATTTTGCGGCTGTGACAGAGTTGATTTTTGCTGCTGTCAAAGAGAGCCGAGAGAATGATGTGATGTCTCCCGACGGTGTAGAAGAATTTTTAGATGAAGTCGCCATTTATGACTTGGAAGCAAAGACGGATGACCGTACTGATTTCTATGTTGCTTTTTACAGTATAGAGGCTCCGTTGGTAGGTTTTTGCGTTCGTTCCCGTTTGGGAACTATGTTCCCGTTGTTGGATGGAGGGCGTACCGCCAATTTGAAGTTCGAGCAGACAGGTGTTAAATTCGCTACTCCTACCGTAAACAAAATTAATGCTTTTGGTGAAGAAGATGATGTGGCAGGACGTATGTTGATGATAGAACGCTTGGGAGGAATCTTAAAATATAATGATGTGGCCGATAAGGTATTCCGTAGTAATCTTTGCATGATAGATCTTCATTTTCCCCGTATGTTGGGCGAGATGTTGCGTGTCATGCATTTGGATGGCATATCCAAAGTTAGTGACCTGACAGAAGCAATCAAACAAATCAATCCGTTGAAAATAAAGGATGAATTGATCCATAAGCATAGTTATTATGAATATAAGATGAAGCAGTTTCTTATGGCTTTGGCTTTAGGAATGCGTCCTGCCAAGATATTTAATGGGATAGATTCTGCCATATCCGGTTTTCTGTTTGTAAATGGTAATGGAGAGGTACTTTGTTATCAGAAGGCTGACCGTCAGGTATTTGCCGATTTCCTGTTTGTTAATTCCCGGTTTGAGAAAAGTTCTACTGAAAAAGATAAATACGGATATCTGGAACGTGAGAACGGAGTCTATTATTTTAAGCTGAACTTGAAAATCGGTCTGTTGAAGAGATAGGACAATGAAGGAATTTGTATTTTCCTAGAGTTAAAATGTTTTTTACCACAGATTACACAGATTGAAATACGATTTATTGCTTATTTCAATCTGTATCTGTGTTAATCTGAGTAATCTGTGGTGGGAAACTATAGCTTGAATTTCAGAATTTTTCCATTCATTCCATCTAGTAATACGGGAGTTGTTTTGTCCGGCATAAGAGTCAGCTTCTCTGTGTTTCCGGTCAGCAATTCGGTTGCCTCATATTCTCCATAACGATGGATGCCTAAATAATCAAACGCATGTTGCGGAATATTGACGGCTGAACGTGCCGGTATGGAGTCAAAGTTAACCATAATTAATATCAGTTCATCATCCTGTTTTCGTAAAAAGGCGTATTGCTTATGTTCGTTAAATACCCATCCGGCCAGATTGGCATAGGTTAAGTCAAAGAACACACCTTCCCGTATGGCTTTTTCACTGTTGCATATATTCAGCAGACGGGTATAGAATTGTTTCAATTGCTTTTCATCCTCATTCAGGAATTTATTGTCAAACTTGCCTCCATTGCGCCAGCGGCGTATGCTGTCCACACTCCAGTAATCAAAGATGGTAGTTCTTCCGTCACGCCCGCTGAAACCTTCCGTATCCATGCCATGTTCTCCCAATTCCTGCCCGAAGTAAATCATGACCGGATTGGTATTCATGCAAGCCGATACAATCATTGCGGGGATGGCTTTTGAGCCGTTTCCGGCAAAATAATCGGAAGCTATGCGCTGCTCGTCATGATTTTCCAGGAAATTGAGCATTCGTTTTTCAATACCTCCCAAGCTTTGCCAGCGTTGTGGAATAGCAGTTGCCGATTCCCATCCGCAGGTAATGGCACGTAGCGTATCATACAGACCTACTTTGTCATATAAATAGTCGAATTTGCCATTGAACAGATAATTTCTGTATTCTCCCGGATTATAGACCTCGGCGATAAAGATCAGTTTCGGATGTTCAGCTTTGATTTGCGGAATCACCCATCCCCAGAATTCTACAGGAACCATTTCTGCCATATCACAGCGGAATCCGTCAATGCCTTTGGCAGACCAGAACAGTAGGATGTCACGCATCTTCACCCATGTGTCCGGAATCGGTTCGAAGTGGCGGCTATGACCGTTCAAGTAGTCTATACCATAATTCAGTTTCACAGTTTCATACCAGTCATTGGAGTTGGGCCATGCGTCAAAACGGTCATTACCGGTTGCTTTTGCCGGAAACTCTATGTAAGGTTCCGCTGCGCCACGGTGCAGGTCAATATTGCCTTCCAGCTTTGTATCGGGAATATAATAGAAATTATTGTTGGGGCTGAAAGCTTTTGTCACATCATCTTTCTCACCCAAATCGGTTACTCCTTCAGGCTTGGCGTCTGAACCATATTGGCGGGCTACATGGTTGGGGACAAAATCAATAATGACCTTCAATCCGGCTTTGTGGCTTCGTGTTACCAGATTCTCGAACTCTTTCATACGGTCCGGGATACTGGTTGCCAAATCAGGGTCTACATCATAATAATCCTTGATGGCATACGGTGATCCGGCCTTTCCTTTTACTACTGCGGGATGATCGGGTTTGATGCCATAGCGGGTATAATTGGTTTGGGTAGCATGTTCAATGATACCTGTATACCAAATATGTGTGGCACCCAGTGTTTTGATCTCGTTTAAAGCCTTTGTCGTGAAATCGGCCATTTTTCCGCAACCGTTTTCCTCCAAAGAACCATTAGGCTTACAACGCAGGCTGTTGTTCCCGAATAAACGGGTGAATACCTGATAGATAATAATTTTTTCTTGTGTATCCATTTTATTTTTTTTTGTTTATCTCCAAATTGTTCCATTCTCCAGGAGTAGTCTGTCCAGGAGTTCCGTTGCCGTATTGTATCCTTTTTCGAATATCTCTTCGGCTCTTTCCAGTTCTCTGTTGCTGTATTCTTCCAGTCCGTATGATTCGATCAGCAAATCTGCAATCCCTTTTTGAGGCAGTGTATTGGCTTGGAAAATAAAATGATAGGCTCTGAGTGCGATGCTTACCACATTCTTGCTATATTCATCTGCTACCAGCGGATCTACATTGAGTGCTATCACTTTCTCGCATTCTTTGCGAATGGGGCTGACCGGCAGGTTCATCAAGATTCCTCCATCTACATAATATGTATTGTTGATGCGTATGGGGGCAAACAAGATAGGCATACAGCAGGAAGCAGCCAGTCTTTCGGCTATTTTCCCTTTTTTAAAAGAAACGATGCGTCCGTGATCCAAATCGGTGGCGGTAATAATAGTGGGAATTTTTAGTTCTTCTATCGTTTTCGACTCCAAGTTGCTGTTTAAGAAATCGATAAAACTATCCAGTTTCAGCAGACCTTGTTTGTTGATAGAAAAAGTGGTCAGTTCTTTGAATGAATGGTGCTCAAAAAGTTCAACAATATGATAAGGTTCTTTGCCGTCGGCATAGAAGACAGCGGCAAGAGCACCTGCACTTACTCCGGAAAGTATTTCCGGCCTGATGCCATGTTCATGCAAAGCCTGCATAATCCCCAAATGGGCAAATCCTTTTATAAATCCTCCGCTCAGGGCATAACCAATGTTATATTTAAATTCATTCATAGTCTGATCTCGTTTAGATACCGACAAACTTACGAATATTTTTGTGAAATGCCATAAAAAAAATACGGATTACTCAGCATATTCCGGTAATCCGTATAAAATTTATAATAACTGAATTTTGTTTATCAAGCAATACCGTGTGCGTTGACCGATCCATCAATTTTCTTGATCAGTCCTTGCAGTACAGCACCCGGTCCGCATTCGGTAAAGTCATCGGCACCATCGGCAACCATATTCTTCACTGTCTGGGTCCAGCGTACGGAAGCGGTGAGCTGAGCTACCAGGTTTGCCTTGATTTCAGCGGGATCTGTGTGAGGCAAAGCGTCCACGTTCTGATATACAGGGCATTTCGGAGTATGAATTTCAGTAGCGTTGATAGCAGCTTCCAGTTCCACTTTGGCGGGGTTCATCAGCGGAGAGTGGAAGGCGCCTCCCACTTTCAGCGGCAGGGCACGTTTAGCACCGGCAGCTTTCATTTGCTCGCAAGCCTTGTTGATTCCTTCGATAGAACCTGAGATGACAATTTGTCCCGGGCAGTTATAATTGGCAGCCACTACCACTTCTCCTTCTTTAGAAATCGCTTCACAGATTTCCTCTACTTTTTCGTCAGGCAATGCAATGATGGCAGCCATCGTAGAGGGTTGTGCCTCACAAGCTTTCTGCATAGCCATAGCACGTGCATAAACCAGTTTCAGACCATCTTCGAAAGACAATGCTCCGGCTGCAACCAATGCGGAAAATTCGCCCAGCGAGTGTCCGGCAGTCATTTCAGGTTTGAAATCATCACCCATGCAAAGAGCGGAAATTACCGAGTGCAGAAAAACGGCAGGCTGAGTTACTTTAGTCTGGCGCAAGTCTTCGTCAGTACCTTCAAACATGATGTCTGTGATACGGTATCCTAAAATGTCGTTTGCTTTTTCAAAAAGTTCTTTGGCTAAAGCCGAGTTTTCGTACAGGTCTTTACCCATACCTACAAACTGTGCTCCCTGTCCGGGGAATACAAATGCTTTCATATTTTTCCTATTTTGGTTTAAAAACGTTGCAAAGTTAATTATTTCTTTCGGAACTACGGAATAATAATGAGGCAATTTGCTAATATGCTGCATTATGTACCGCATGGTAATTAGCACATTGACAAATTATTTCATTGTTTTCATTGGAACAGGTGCGTAAAAGTGATTCAGCGGACCGTGTCCTTCGCCTATGTGCACGTCTTTCCCGGCGTGGATTCCTTTGGTGACATATGCTTTTGCATGTTCTACGGCCTGCGGCATATCATATCCCAGTGCCAGAAAAGTAGCAATGGCGGAAGAAAGAGTACATCCTGTTCCGTGTGTGTTTTTGCTTTCTATCTTATCTGAGATAAAGAGATGAGGCTTGTCTTCTCCAGCTGTTTGTAATACATCGCACATCTTGTCGCCCTCCAAATGTCCTCCTTTCAGTAAAACGGATCCGCAACCGAATTTTAATAATTCCGATGCGGCAGCTTTCATTGTGTCCACATTGCTTATGCAGTGTTCCGTCAATACTTCCGCCTCACTCAGATTGGGCGTAATCAGACTGGCCAGAGGCATCAGTTCCCGGGTCAGTGCACTGATGGCGTCCTCTTCTATCAGCCGGTGTCCGCTAGTCGATACCATGACCGGATCGAACACAACGAAACGGGGTCGGTATGTACGAAGGCAGGAGGCTATGGCCTCGACTATTTCCACATCATTAATCATACCTATTTTAACAGCATCCGGACGGATATCTTCCATTACGGCTTCTATCTGCCCACGTACATATACCGGTGGTACGGGATGTATGGCACGTACTCCCAAAGTGTTCTGTACGGTGATTGCAGTAATGGCTGTCGCAGCATAACCACCCAAGGCGGAGATGGTCTTCAGGTCAGCCTGTATGCCGGCTCCTCCGCTGCAATCGGATCCTGCTATACTTAATACACAAGGATATTTCTTCATATAAATCTCATTTTGACAAAGTATTTGCAAAGATAACGAATAATCTTGTTTTAAATGTTTGCACAAGTGAAGGGAATCAATTATTTTTGCTAAACATAAAATAAAGTAAAAATAAGGGGAATGAAAAGAATCCTAGTAACGGGAGGCGCAGGATTTATAGGGTCACATCTATGCACTCGTCTGATAGAGGAAGGTAATATTGTTATATGTTTAGACAACTTTTTCACGGGGAGTAAAGAGAATATAAGTTACCTGATCGGGCATCCGCGCTTTGAACTGATAGAACACGATATAATTAATCCGTTTTGGACGGATGTGGACGAGATATACAATCTGGCATGTCCCGCTTCTCCTATACATTATCAGCATGATGCTATCAAAACGGCGAAGACGGCTGTCTTCGGCACGTTTAATATGTTGGGACTGGCGAAGCGTAACAAAGCAAAAATACTTCAGGCTTCTACCAGTGAGGTGTATGGTGATCCGTTGTCGCATCCCCAAAGGGAGGGAGATTGGGGAAATGTGAATCCCATAGGCTACCGGTCTTGTTATGATGAAGGAAAACGTTGTGCCGAGACTTTGTGCATGGATTATTACCGTCAACATGGCGTTTTGGTAAAAATAATCCGCATATTTAATACGTATGGTCCTAATATGCTGACCGATGACGGACGTGTAATTTCCAATTTTGTGGTACAGGCATTGCTAGATAAAGATATAACCATTTATGGAGACGGAAAACAGACACGTAGTTTTCAGTACATAGATGATCTGGTGGAAGGGATGATACGTATGATGGCTACGGAAGATCACTTCACAGGACCGGTGAATATCGGTAACCCTTGCGAATTTTCCATATTCGAACTGGCTCAGAAGATATTGGAACTGACCTGTTCTCATTCTAACATTATTTTCGAACCTTTACCTCATGATGACCCTCGTCAGCGCAGGCCGGATATTACTCTGGCAAAAGAAAAGCTGGATTGGGAGCCTCACATTCATCTGGAAGAGGGGCTGATGAAAGTGATTGATTATTTTAAAAGTGTTCTGGCTAAATAATATATACCTATGACACCGGATGTAAATGTTGTAATAAGTCATTCTGAGTACACTGTTTTGGTTGTGGATGATGTGGTTTCTAATGTCTTGTTGTTAAAAGTGTTGTTAACAAACGAGAAGTTTAAGGTGATAACTGCCGGTAATGGAAAGGAGGCATTATCCCAGGCGGTCAATGCCCGTCCCGATTTGATTTTGTTGGATGTCATGATGCCCGAGATGAATGGTTTTGAAGTTGCCGAACGATTGAAAGCCGATCCGGAAACACAACATATTCCTATTATATTTCTGACAGCCTTGAATACCACTGCCGATATAGTGAAGGGTTTCAAGGTAGGTGCGAATGATTTTATATCCAAACCTTTTAATAAGGAAGAGCTTGTGATCCGTGTTACCCATCAGATATCCCTGATTGCCGCCAAACGGATCATCATGAAGCAAACGGAAGAATTGCGTAAGATTATTATGGGGCGCGACAAGTTATATTCTGTTATCGCACATGACCTGCGTTCACCCATGGGATCCATTAAAATGGTGCTCAATATGTTGATACTCAGTCTTCCGTCCGAACAGATCGGTAAGGAAATGTTTGATATGCTGAGCATGGCCAATCAAAGTACGGAGGATGTTTTCTCTTTGCTGGATAATTTATTGAAATGGACTAAAAGCCAGATAGGCAAGCTGAATGTAGTTTATCAGGACTTTGATATTGTGGGGAATATTGCTTCGGTTATCGAAATTTTCAATCTGGTAGCCGGTATGAAGAATATAAAGGTGAACTTCCCGGTGCATGGAAAGATTGAGGTACATGCCGATATGGATATGATGAAAACCATCTTGCGTAATCTTCTCAGCAATGCAATTAAGTTCAGTTATAATGATTCCGAAATTCTGGTTAATGCCGAAATAGAGGGTGATAAAGTCATAGTCAGTGTAAAAGACACCGGAAAAGGCATGAGTGAGGAAGACCAAAAGAAATTGTTGAACACGGAAACTCTTTTCAGCAAATACGGAACGAATAATGAGGAAGGTTCCGGATTAGGCTTGTTATTATGTCAGGATTTTGCTGTTAAGAATGGTGGGCATTTATGGTTTGAGTCTGAAGAGGGAAAAGGTTCCACTTTCTTCTTTTCGGTAGCTTTGAAGAAGTGATTTATCAAAGCCCCACCTCCAGATATACCGGGTTATGGTCACTCATATCATAAGGAATCACCTTATATTTTATACCTTCCAATAAGGTGGAATGGAACAAGTAGTCTATCCGTAGTAAATGGTGAAACCCCCGATAAGTGGCTCCGTACCCTTCTCCAGCGGTTTGAAATCCGTCTTTCAAGCCGTTTTTCAGAGTTTCATAAGTAAAAGTTCCCGGAGGGTCATTGAAGTCACCGCATACAATCAAGGGATATTCCGTGGCATTGATCAGCGAACTGATTTGTTCAGCCTGTCCGGCACGTCTGACAGTATTTTCCCGGAAGTTGTCAGAATAGCCCAGATAAATGCCTCTTTCCTGTTCCTCATCTTGTTCTCCCCGAGCCTGTGCTGCTTTGGAACGCATTCTGTCAAAGCTGGTAGTCTGCATGTGCACGTTGATGATGCGTATCGTCATACCTTTTACATCCAGGTCGGCCCAGATGGCTCCGTTGTTGGTATTCGGAAATTCTATTGTTTGTGACTGTCTGATGGGGTAGCGGCTGTAAATGGCCTGACTCAATCCTTCGGGGATAAACGAGTAAGGGAATATTTTAGCATACGTATTCTGTAAGTCTTGTTCCGTAAAGTCGCCATTGCCTCTATATTCCTGAAAACAAAGTACATCCGTTTCCTCCTTGTTCATCATCTCGGCAAACTCCTTGGCGGAGAATCCCGTAATTTCATTTCCAAATGAGTGGACATTGTAAGTCACTACTTTCAATCTGTTCTCGTTAGCATATTTGGTAGGGTTATAAATTTGGTACATGGAAGTGATGTATTCGTAATTTACTATCAGACCCGTCAATGGAATCCATAACCAATACCGTAGTCTGATGAGCCAGTAAATAAATAATATCGTATTGACAACCACCAGTATAGGTTTGCTTAAGGCAACGTATGCGGCAAACATATTCTCCACCGGATTTATTTTACCTGAGAAGTAAGCGAAGATGGAAAGTCCCAGAATGAAGATTGTGAACAGGATAGATAAAAAATAGGCAAATTTGTATACGGCTAATCTTCCCATAAATTACTTTTGTTTTAGATACTTGTTTATAGTCATTTTCAATAAGTCGGCAGATACCGGTTTGGTTAAAAACTCATTGCATCCGCTTTCTATGGCAGCTGTTTTGTCTTTTTCATATGCGTATGCGCTTACAGCGATGACAGGTACGCTGGCAGACATTTCCCGGATGGCTTTGGTGGCGTCCAGACCATTGATGTTAGGCATTTTTATATCCATCAAAATCAAGTCGGGTTTGTATTGTTCATAGAATATGATAGCCTCCATACCGTCATGAGCATGCACCAGTTTGTACATTTTTCCGAGCATAGCCTCTATCAAGTCATAATTGCTTTGATAGTCTTCCGCCACTAGGATGGTCATTTCCTGGTGGGAAGTTCTATTGTTGTCTTTAATGGAAGCCGGTGTAAGTTTTTCCTCCCATTTCATATCTCCGTTTGCCGAAATGTAAGGCAATGTAAAAGTGAATGTGGTTCCGGTTTCCATTTTGGATTGTACAGCTATTTTTCCTCCTAACTTTTCTACAATGATTTTGCTGATGGAAAGCCCCAGTCCTGTGCCTTGCACTTGGTTGTTGGCCATGATGAAACGATCGAATATCTTGTCTAACTTGTCATCGGAAATACCGCTTCCGGTATCGGCTACATGAAAAACAATCTCTTTTTCCTTCAATTTATACCCGAAGCTGATAGAACCTTTGGCGGTGAATTTCGTAGCATTACCTATCAGATTGGAGAAAACCTGAAACAAGCGGTTCCTGTCTGTCGAGATAACCAGTGACGGATCGGACTCTTCGAAAACAAGCTCCACTCCGGGTTGACACCGGAAACTATACGTGTTTTTTACATCCTCACATAAAATATAAAGGGATACAGGCGCATAGTTGAACTCCATCATGCCCGATTCAATCTTCGACAGGTCCAAAATCTCGTTGATAAGTTCCTGCAGGCGCATGTTGTTTTTTTCTACAATATCGTAATACTGCAATCTTTCCTCGGCGTTTTCCGTTTCGGCTATAATGCGTGAGAATCCCAGAATGGCATTCAACGGCGTACGGATTTCATGGCTCATATTGGCAAGGAAGGCAGATTTCAGCTGGTTGGAGCGTTCTGCTTTCCAAACAATTTCGGATGTGTTCTGTATATATCCTTCCAATACGGTCCTTTGCATATATACCTCTTTGTGGTATGTTTTTATTCTCATATTGACGGTCTTTCCGTCAATAAGGAGTCTATAGTTTACGGTATTGGAAGCATCTTTCTCCTTCAGGTTTTCTTCCAGCCATTGACTGAAACGGTCCTTGTCATCAAGGTGCATATAGTTCATGTATTCATCTATGGAAATCTGTTTCTGTTCCTCATCGTTACAGAATATCCGGGTGTATCCCGAGTAAGTGAAGAGCCGTGTGGACGAATCGTATGCCCATAATCCTATTCTTGCGGCTTTTTCTACTTCGCACAAATCTTTTTGCTTTTTTTCCAGTTTCAGCCTGACGACACTCCGGCCTGTGATATCCCTGTATTGAAAAAGAAAATGCTCCTCATCATACTTGCTGATAATACATTTGTAGTATTTCACGTCATCTTCCAATATTAATTTGTAATTCCGTGCGGAAGGTTTGTCTCCTGCCCGTACTTTGATGAATTCCGCATACATCTCCCGTGCCGTTTCTACGGGGAAATAAGAGAATATATTTCTCCCTATAATATCTTGTTCTTTTATAAAGAAGTCCGTCGTATTAGCCTTGAAGTCTAAACAGGTGCCGTCTTTATATACGAAAAACATAGTATCAGCCGTAATTTCCAGAATTTTGTCTGCATACTGCTTATCGTGCAATATATTACTCGGAATTTTCATATTAATAGTATGATTCTCAATATACTGTTTCTCTTAGCGAATTTAGATGCGTGATATTTGTTACTGACAGCAAATATACAAAAAAAATATTGTTTATATCATTTTATATCGTAATTTTGCAAGGTAATCAATGAAAAGAAGAAATGAAAAAGATTTTGGTAGCTGAAGATACGGAAAGTAATTATCTCTTATTATCTATAATTTTAAGAAAGGAGTATGAAGTTCACCGTGCCCATGATGGGCAGGAGGCTATTGAGAAATTTGAGAGTTGCCGGCCCGATATGATTTTGATGGATATAAAGATGCCTGTTATGGACGGTTTGGAAGCTACCAGAAGAATTCGTCTGAAGGGAGGGACACTTCCCATCATAGCTCTTACCGCCAATGCATACGACAGTGACCGTGACAAGGCTTTTGAAGCCGGATGTGACGATTATATGGCCAAGCCGATCATGGCTCCCGCTTTGCGTGAGATGATAAAAAAGTATTTTGGTGAGTAAATATTATGCCCTGCGGGACTTTTCCCATGTTCCGCCGGCATGTCTCTTCAAATAGAAGAAACCTTTTATCACATTGATGTTCATGAACAGGAAATAGTAGGGAATATAAAGGAATTTGTTCTTTACGGACTTGGCAGACAAGAGGCTGCCATAAACTCCCCCGAGGTAGAATGCGGATTGCAGCAGAAGAAAAAGAAAATAAACCGGGAGGCTTTCACTACAGACAACCAGCAGGATATTCAAGGGAAAGAGCAGAAACAAGGCGACCGGGGTTACCGACCATCTCAGTACGCGATGGGAAACATATTGAAAACTGAGGATTCCATAACGTAGCGGATTCAGCAGTTCTTTCAAACGATAGACAGACTGCAATCCTCCTGCCGCGATACGTACTTTTCTTTTTTCCTCTTCTTTCATATCGGCCGATCCGCTTTCCAAGGCATATGCCGTATCACAATATGCTATCGTATACTGCTTCATGGCAATACGCAGGGACAACATAAAATCATCCAGTAGGGTATCTTCAGGCATTTCCTCATATAACGGGGTGCGGATGGCGAATAATTCTCCGGCAGCACCTATGGCGGAATAGAGCTGATAATCCATTTTTTTCAGCCATGATTCATATTTCCAGTACAATCCTTCTCCTCCGGAAACCGCTCCTTCGGTACTGTACATGTCCACCCGTTTTTCTCCTGCCACACATCCCACCTGCGGATGGTTAAAACATTTTACTATCTCGCGAACGGCCTGCGGATTAATAAATGTATTGGCGTCTGTGAATATGACCAAAGGTGTGGTGACAAATCCCATGCCCCGGTTCATAGCGGCTGTTTTTCCTTTTCTTTCGGGGACGAACAATAGGGTGACATCGGGATACGCTTTTAATTTTTCATTGGTTCGGTCATTGCTGCCGTCCGTTACCCATACGGTATGCAGTTTCTCTTTGGGATAATCCAGTTCTTGGCAGTTTTTCATCTTTCCGTCTACTACCTGTTCCTCATTATAGGCGGTGATGAACAGGGTGATTTCGGGTAGGTCGGTGTTGTTGCCGTTCCGGCAGGTTTCTTGCTTCGGTTCGTCCGTATCGTAGAAGGAAATAAAACTTTGTTTTATTTTTACCAATATCCACAACAGGATTCCGTATCCCACATAGGTGTAGAATACAATGAACAGGAGAACGAAGAAGAGGATTTCAAGAGTGTTCATGCTAGTATTTCTTTATATATATTCAATATTTCTCTGGCTGTGTTCTCCCATGAGAACCGACGGACTCTTTCTAGTCCATATGCAGTTTGTGACTGATAGAATTCTGCATTTTCTTCTAAATGAAGGAGGGCGGAAGCAATTTCCTCCGGTTCGAACGGATTGACCAGAATACCCTCCGGTCCTGCGATTTCGGGCATGGCGGAAGTGGTTGAGGTGATGACGGGAGTTCCACAGGCCATCGCCTCCAGAATGGGGATGCCGAAACTTTCGCGTAAAGACGTGTATATAAAGACGGATGCTCCACTATAAACAGCGGGTAGTTCTGTGTTTGGAATGTATCCGGGATGATACAGCATTTTTTTTATTTCTTGTAATCCTTCCCGGTTCAGATATTCGTCTATGATCTCTTCTTTCAGGTCGGCGATAAGCAAGGGGAGGGGCTGACTGGATTTTTTTAAATAAATGCCGTATGCCTGCAATACCCTTGCCGTATTCTTCTTGGGATCGGTATTTCCTAAAAAGAACAGGTAAGGATGGTTCTTTATGTATCGGGCAGTGATGGCCTGTGCGTTCCGTATGGGTATGAAATGTTGTGAATAGCCGTTGTATACGGCGACAAGCAGTTGTTTGTCAATGTGCAGGAAATGACTGATGCGGTTGCATTCAAAATGAGAAACGGTAATGATTCTTTTGCATTTGGTAAGGATTTGGGGAACAATGATTTTTCGGTAGAAACGTCCCAGTCTTTGGTACATGGACTGGTTCTTGCCTTGTTTTTTTTCTAGAAAGATAATGTCGTGCAGTGTAAGCACCAGTGGAATGTTTCCATGCACAGGGGCAGTGTTGCTTGTGCAGTGCAGCAGGTCGGGTTTGATTTTTTTTAAAGCCAACGGTAGTCCTATCTGTTCCCAAAGCGGATAGGATGGCCAATTAACGGTCACGATATGCATGTTGGCGGATTCTTGCAAACAAACATCATCTCCCGGGCTGACCAGTATGAAGTATTCGTTCTGTTGGTCTATCTTTTGCAGTTCCCGGATGGTTTCCAGAGCTACATAGTCCATGCCATGTTTCTCTTTTCTGAAGATGCGCTGGGCTTCTATTGCTATTTTCATCTGTCGTTACTTTATCAAGTTAGAATCTTCGTCCTCGTAATTGTTTTTGCTATAGAAAAGAGCCGTGAAGCTTCTTAAACCTTTTATGGCTCGTTTTTTGAAACTGCTGAACAGGGATCCGTCGGCCGAAATAGTGCCATAGCCGGTAAGGACACGGGCTTTGCGGGCGGTGACGAATCTTAATTTTCCGTATTTTTTCAATGCCAGTGCCAGGGAGCCGTCTTCTCCGCGGAGTATGTCTGTCCGGAATCCTTCTTTCCGGGCTGTTTCCGTGTGGAAGGCAAAAGCCATTCCACGTACATTGAGCTCCGGTCTGTTCAGATTTTGTATTTTCAAATAGAGATCACGTAGTGTCTCATAGAAGAAAAGTCCTAAATGATGTTCATTAGGAAGAAAACTCCACAGGGCGTATGCACCTGCCACTTCTTTGTCCTGTAAGACCTTTATCATGGTACTGATGTACTGGGGCGGATAAAGTGTGTCGGCGTCTATGCAGAGATGATACTTCCCCCGGGCATGGTTCAGTCCGCATTGCCGGGCAAAACCGGGACCTTTCCGGTATTCATTGAAGTAGGTGACTCCTAATTCTTTTAGTACCTCTTCGGTGTGGTCGGTAGAATGATTATTGATGACTAGTATTTCTACAGGATAGTTATGTTGGTTTTCACATAAAGACCACAGGCAGCTCAATATCCTCTTTTCTTCATTATGGGCGATGGCGACCACCGAAACCAGCGGAGCATGAGTTGCAAGCTGCCGGACCTTGTCTTTCACTTGGTTGATAACCGCTTGTGGGGCTTGGGTGAAAGGCTTGTCATAGATGGATAAATAGTCAGCGTACCACTTCATGCGTTTTTATATATTCGGACAGTGTGACCGGATTCCGGTGATTACTGAATCGTGATTTGAATTTGTTTTTGAGGATATAGAACAGGGCTTGAATCATCTTCTTCATTTCCGTCAGGGCGGAACGGCGGGGATATAGTTTCTCCACCATTTCCCAGTTCCATTTGTTGAGGAAGAAAGAGGAGTAGTATTCATCTTCGGGATTGACTAGTATCTCCACTTCATCTTTCCACTCATAACGGTTCAAGGTTATATCTCCTTCCGTCAGCCACAGCAGTTTGTAGGGGAGGGATTGGAAAGGCAGATAATTCAGGAATAATTCTCCATAGTCGTTTTCATAGTTTCCCGGCATCTTGTTCTTTTCATAGAAGACCAGTTTGTTGTCTATATCCAATATAACCCATTTATGTGATTTTTTGGGAAACAAGTATTCGCCCAGCAGACTGGGAGTTTCTATGTATCCCCGTCGGGCTACCCTGCATAATTCCTTGACAAAAGCTTCGGGATGTTCCACGTGTTCCAATACCTGATTGCATATTACGTAGTCAAACTCCTTGTCTTTGAAGGGCAGTTTTTCTCCATCGGCATGTACAAAGGTCTGATGCGGGTATATTTTCACGTCACCGCAGCGGTGGTAATTGGTGTCAATAAATTTTTCGGCTATCACGTTGGAGCGATATGTCGGATTATGGCCCGGACCTATCTCCAGCACTTTGTCGTTTTTATTTATATGGATGTCTCCTCTGTCGTAGGGGGAATCTGTTTTCATTGTTTTGTTCCGTTTAATAAGTTGTTGAATAGCTGAATCCATTGTTGCATTATTACATCTTCAGCAAAACGTTGTACATTGATGCGGGCTTTTTTCCCCATTTCTTTTCTTATTTGTTCGTTCTCAATCAGATAATTTATTTTTTCGGCCAGTTCTTCTGTTTTTCCATTTTCGACCAATAGTCCGTCTTCCCCGTCCCGGATGATGTCTTTAGGTCCGCACGGACAGGCGAATGACACGGCAGGTACTCCGCACGCCATTGCTTCCGCTATGACCATTCCGAATCCCTCAAATCTGGAACTTGATACAAAGATAGAACTTTCATGGTATTTACAGAGCATATCCGGGGTTGCATTTTCAAGAAAAAGGTTCTTTAATTTCCATTTTCCGGCCAGTACTTGATATGTAGTCTTGTTTCCTTTGCCATATATATGTAATTCCCAGTCCGGATGCCGGTTACAGATTTTGCTCCATGCTTCCAGTAACAAATCGAATCCTTTTTGATAAGTATATCTTCCGGCTGCGGTTATCCGTTTATTGTTCAAGTCGCTGAATGTTCCGGATTGAAAGGGTAGAGGGTTGCTGATAACTTTTACATTTTGCAGTTCGGGCCAGTTGGCTCTGTCTTCCTCACTCAGTACAACGAACTTGTCCAGCTTTTTTAAATGCCTCACCAGACTTTTCATCCATAATTTGGCAAAAAGTTCCTTGATGAAGTTGCTTTCGTTCTTTTCAAAGTTACGATAGTTTTTCCGGTTTACATGTAGCTCCCCTATCTTTTTGCTTCCATCTTTGAGGGAAGTGATAAAGTTTATTTCCCGTCGTAACAAAGAAACTGTGATGTCCGGTTTGAGGTGAGACAAGGCGGCAGAGAGCTTGCGTCGGTATATTCTTTGTTTTTTCAGATAAACCGGCACTTTTTTCCAAAGAGGGAGTTCCCATAATTCTTCAAAATCTATATCCAGTTGGATGATTTTTACTTTAGGCGATAAAGTATAGCAGGGAGGCTTGCCTTTTCCGTCAGTCAGCAAAATATATATGTCATAATTACCATTCTCTGCCAGATAATTGGCTTTGGTGGTCAGTACCCTTTCCACTCCTCCGGGGATATGGAGAGAGGGGGTACAATAGGCGATTCGGATCATAGGCGGGAGTATTACAGGTTGTTTATTACTTTCATCATCTGTTCTTTCCATGACAGGTTTTTAATGGAATCCCTTATTTTACGAGGAGACAGATCCAGTTCCATATAGAACCGGATAAGCCGGTGGATATCTATGGGACTTTCGTCGGCCGGAACTTTCAGTATATAAGGCATCTTGTCAAAGTCTCCATCTGTTTCTGAATATGCAAAAGGTATTCCCCGTGCTGCATATTCTCTGTTTTTTAATGTTTTGATTTTGTCGATGCCGCTGCGGTGGCGTGCCAGACTGCCGATGGCAAAGTCTGCTTCGTTGAATAATTCGTCTAGTTCCTCGTTCATTTTTTGTCCGTGGAAGATGACATATTTTTCTATATGATATTTGTTGATAAGTTCATAAAATCCGGGAGCGTGTTGTGAATCATGCATTTCGGATTTCCATATACCTCCTGCGATGTGGAAAAATACGGTTGTGTTTGCCGGGTTTTGGTAATATTTACCCA